>OGCQ01002318.1_pt1 | contig 19884 bp, 25 predicted proteins | sample 1570161 | NCBI WGS metagenome assembly OGCQ01 (sample SAMEA4384402, study PRJEB24528) | human gut metagenome
CACAAGGAGCTGCTGGTGCTGGCCGTGGCCACCAGTATCGATGCGCTGGCCGTGGGCGTCACGTTCTCCATGGTGGAGCTGTTTGTGTCCATCTGGCTGGCCGTCTGTCTTATCGGCTGCACCACGTTCCTGATCTCCCTGGGCGGCGTGTATGTGGGCAATGTGTTCGGCGCAAAGTACAAGAATAAGGCTGAATTCGTGGGAGGCACTATCCTGATTCTGATAGGTGTGAAGATCATTCTGGAGCATTTTGGCGTGCTGTAAAAAGATCCCCCGGCGATGTATATCGCCGGGGGATCTTTTTACAGATGTGCGAGCAGATCCATAGTAATGCGGGCGGTGATTCCCCACAGGTGGTAAGGCAGGCCGTGATACACCGGGACCTCCAGCCGCCAGGGACGCCAGGGGTAGTCCGCAGGGACGCCGGCGTCCGCATAGGGGAAATCCGGGGCCTCCACTGGCTGCCGGTACAGGTAGACCTCCGGCGGATGCGCCTTCAACTCCCGAAGGGGCAGCAGGAAGGTGTCGGCTACCTCCTCCGGTGCGGGGCGCATGGCTGCCAGTGCCGCAGGGTCCACCTCGCCCAGCACCGGCCGGAGCAGGCTGCCCGCACGGATGTGGATGAAGTCCATTTCGCCGATCACGGTCACGGCGCTTTCCGGGATGCCAAGCTCCTCCCAGGTCTCCCGCAGGGCGCACTGGATGGCCGTTTCCCCGGCCTCGCGCTTGCCGCCGGGGAAGCACACCTCGCCCGGCTGCCGGACGCTGGCGGAGCGTATCTCGTACAGCAGGCAGTATTCGCCGTCCTGACGGACCAGGGGGACCAGCACGGCGGAGCCGCCTCTCTCGCCCATCAGCGTGGGCGTATGCGCCGTGTAGTAGCCGCGCAGGGGGGAAATATCCATGATCGGGCCTCCTCTCGGTCAAAAGCGGTGCTTGTCCGCATTGTTTTTATCGAAGTTTGGTTGTATCGCAGAGCGGCCTGCGAAAAAAGACGTCCCCGCCTTGCGGCGGGGACGCGTAATGCGCGGTAGATCCTCAGCAACTGCACCCGCAGCCGCCGTTATTGCCGCCGCAGCCGCAGCCATTGCCGCAGCCGTTGCCGCAGAACAGGAACAGCAGGATGATGGCGATGATGATCCAGCAGCAGCTGCTGCCGCCAAAGCAGGAATTCTGATTACACATACCGTAACCTCCTATGAAAATTTGACCGCCACATCGGTCTCATTCTCATAGTATGCCGGCTGCGGTAAAGTGTGCGCCTCAGAGCTGCGAGATGCGATAGCTGAGCGTCAGCAGGGTGTCCACAAAGTGGATGTCCTCGAAGAAAACGCCGTCCTCCTTGGTGGAGAGCTCCACATTGGTAAAATTCCAGAAGCCGCGCACACCCAGACCGATCAAACGGTCCGCCAGCGGCTGGGCTACATTCTGCGGGACGGTCAGGACCGCCACGTTGGGGTGATAGTTGGCGACATATTCCTCCAGCTCATCCATCGAGTGGACCGAGACACCGCGGATCTCCGTGCCGATCAGCGCGGGGGAGACATCAAAAGCGGAGTCGATCCGGAAACCGACCTTATCAAAATCAAAATTCTGCAGCAGGGCGTGACCCAGATGGCCCACACCGATCACAATGATGCGGTGGCCGCTGTCTATACCCAGGATGTGGCCGATCTCCGCACGCAACTCGGCCACATTGTAGCCGTAACCCTGCTGGCCGAACTCACCAAAGCAGCTCAGGTCCTGCCGGATCTGGGAGGCGGTGATGTCCATCTTGGCGCCCAGAGAGTTGGAGCTGATACGCACCACGCCTTTGTTGTACAGATCGTCCAGATACCGATAGTACCGGGGAAGACGATGAATGACAGCATCGGAGATTTTTTGCTTCTTCATAGAAAGACCTTCTTTTGTGTGGAATACGGCGCACAGCGCTCGATGTATTGTGGCTATTTTACAACAAGTATGCGAAGTTGTCAACTTTTTTAACAAAGTCGGAAGAAAAAATTTTCTTTACTTTGTGCCGGGAAGGTGGTATAGTAGTGAAGCTGTAAGTTGATAAAACAGAATATGATATGCGCCCGTAGCTCAGATGGATAGAGCGTTAGACTCCGACATTTCAGGCGTCTCCAGTTGAGATATGGCGCAAACCGTTGCCGCACCTGCGTTTGCGGGAATGGCAGAGAAAAAATGCGTGGTCGTTGACTACTATTTGACGACTATCGCAGAAACCCACAACCAAATATGCGCCCGTAGCTCAGTTGGATAGAGTGACAGACTCCGACTCTGTAGGCCGCTGGTTCGAATCCAGTCGGGCGTACCAAGTTAACAAACAGGTTTAGATGCCATGCAGTGAAAACCGCATGGCATCAAGCCTTTTCGGGGTTTTTCACACCCCGATTTTACCGGTTTTGAGCATGGATGTCAGAGCCGTCTGAGAGGCGTTCAACGTGATTTGAACCCCCTCTTTTTCTGCTTTCTGGCGATAAAATCGGATGCAGCCCCCTTTTGTACGAGGATTTTCCTCACAAAAGGGGGCTTTTTTCATGAAAAAATTTCACAAAGTTTAGAGCGTCGGTTTGTTGGTTTCGTAGAACCATCGAACCAGCGCTCTTTTTGCGTTTCAGGACAGATCAAGGGCGGCAGCCCAGAGAGGAGCAGTATATGCGAAAACCAACAAGGCCACTGGCGCGGCGGATCGATGAGCGATAGCCAGCGCCCTACCAGCAGATCTCACCGGAGCCGGTATTCTGCAATGAGCACGAGCGGTGTCAGGGCTGTCCCTACCCACGCCACGGCATCGTCTGCTGGCATCGGGACGGGACTTGTTTGCGGACAGATATGGAGGAAATAGGACGGAGGCGAAAGAATGATTCGAGCAGTTTTAAGTAACCCATATCACCCGGAATATGGCGTGGCAACCATCCCGTTCCCCATCCCCCACGACCAGTACGCCCGCTGCATGGAACTGCTGGAGGCTTTGGAAATTGGCGACGCGGTCAAAGCCGACTGCAAAGTTGAGAAGATCGACAGTTTCTACACCGTCCTCAAGCGCACGGAGATGCTCACGGTCAATGTGGAGGAGCTGAACTACATTGCCAAACGGCTGGATAGCTTTGATACCGGTGAAGCCGCACAGTTTCAGACGATGGCGCACAAGCTGGAGCTTTTTGAACTGAAAGATCTGATCAACCTGACCTTTTGCTGCCAACAGGCCACTGTCATTACAGATTTTTCTGACATCTCCGCTGTTGGCCGGAACCACTACATGAATCTGCACGGCGGCAGTGCAAGAGTTGACGAGTTGGAAGCGCTGGATGGTGTGGAAACAGCAAGGCAGCTCATTGAAAATGGAAACGGTGCTGTCACGCCCTACGATGTGGTCTATGACAACGGCATGAAGTTGGAGCCGGTCTATGACGGTCGATTCTTCCCCGACTACTACTATGAGCCGAATGCCATCACGGTTGCGGTGACCGCCAAGTCTGAGCCAGAGGACACGGAGCATATCACATGGCTGTACCTTCCCGTGGTGCAGGAGGAGATCGACCGTGCTCTCCAGCGTGCAGGCATCACGGATCCCGCCGATGTCCGCCTGCGGCTGGAGGACAGCCAGCTTCCCAACGAGGTGGATGTTCTTCTGGATATGGAGTACGAAACCCTCTCCGACCTCAACGAACTGGCAGCGGCAACGGATGGGTTGTCAAAAGCGGATAAGGGTAGCGTCACCATGGCGCACCCGGAAGGACTCACTCTATCGGAGGTACTAAGACAGAGGAAAGAATTTGCTATATATCTCTCCACTGCAAGTTAGTATAGTCCAATACTGACTTTGCCTTTTGGCAATTCGGAGGTGAATGGAGATTAAAACAAAGGCTTACGGCTACATCCGTGTTTCTACCAAGGAGCAGAATGAGGTTCGTCAGGTGATTGCCCTGCGGGAAGTTGGGGTTAGTGAAAAGAATATTTACATGGACAAGCAGTCCGGCAAGGATTTTAACCGCCCGCAATATAGGAAGCTGCTGCGGAAAATGAAAAAAGACGATCTGCTCTATATCAAGAGCATCGACCGTCTGGGACGCAACTATGCGGAAATTTTGGAGCAATGGAGGATGCTCACAAAGGATAAAGGCATCGACATTGTGGTGCTGGATATGCCGCTGCTGGACACCCGGCGCGGCAAAGATTTAATGGGAACATTCCTCAGCGACATTGTGCTGCAGGTGCTTTCATTTGTTTCAGAGAACGAACGCACCAATATCCGCCAGCGGCAGGCTGAGGGTATTGCAGCGGTAAAAGCAAAGGGAATTCGCTTTGGACAAGCCCCCAAACCTCTGCCGGATGGGTTTCATGATGCATATCAGCACTGGAAAAGAGGCGAGATCACAGGGACAGCAGCCGCGAGGGATTGTGGAATGCCCCTGTCAACTTTCCGCTATCGGGCGGAGATCTACGGAAAAGCCACATTATCGTAAGAAGCATGTTTTTACAGGAATGTGTACCTTTTTGCAAGTGAGCGTTCTTCGTCAAAATCTTTTCTGAAATTAGTTGTTTTCTCGATTTTTTGGTAGAAATTCCAAATTCATTGTGCTATAATGCTTGACGTAATGGTGAAACGCGCTTTTACAAAAAGGTACACTTTATCATCAAAACTATGTTTTTCGAAAGAATTGATGCTTGAATGTCAGAGAAGCACATCAAGCGAAAGCAGAGTGTACTTGGCCTCGGAAGCTTTTTTAGATACATAGGGTATATGGGAGGACAACATGAATCTTGTCAGATGTGGAAAGGGACACTACTTTGACGGCAGCAAATATGCTTCTTGCCCACATTGCGGAGCTAACCTCTTGAACCGCGCAATTTTGACTCCGCAAAAACCAAGTGGTGTAACCGTCACAAATGCGCCCGCTGTCGACCCGGAGGGGGTCACAGTTTGCCGAAGAGAGGTGGATGAGGCAGTTACGGTTGCGCGTAACGCGAGCGACGATGATCTGCGAACCATAGCTAAATATAGCAGTCAAAATGGGACTCGAATGGTAGTAGGATGGCTACTGTGTACCGAGGGGGCTGACAGAGGTGCGGACTATCGTTTGTATGCCGGAAACAACACGATTGGCAGAGGAGATGCGCCTGATATACGCCTTTATGATGATCCGGAGATATGCAGAGGTGTGCACTGTGTAATTGCATACGACCCTAAACAAAATCGCTTTTTTGCAGTTCCAGGAACCGGTGCGGTGGTAAAGCTGAATGATAAAATAATCAATTCTCCGCATTCATTGTCCCGTTATGATCAACTTGAGCTTGGACGCACAAGTCTGACCTTCGTACCATACTGTGATGGGAGGTATCACTGGTGAAAACGTTAGCGTGTCAAAAAGCGATTGCCTTTTCTCTACTCCTTATCCTGCTCTCTTCCTTGTCAATTGAAACCGCATACTCTGCTGAGCAAGAAGTTGTTAGAGTGGATCAGGTTTACGCGGATCTGCCGGAAATGCAGGTGTATTTTCACTTGCTTGACAAAAATGGCGAGGTCGTAACACGGACTGTTTCGGAAAGTAATGTTCTGTTGCAGTATAACAGCGAGAGAGCTGAAGTCAACTCAGTACAAAATGCGGCTGCCAGCAAAACGCAAGTATATTTTTTGCTGGATATTTCAGATTCCATGCCAACGGCGCTGTTTGAAAGCATAAAGGCAGAACTTTTGCAGCTTTATCAGACGCATAGCCAGAACGAGAAATACACCCTAATCACATTCGGCGAAGAAGTGGTTGTTCAGTTGGACGGAGATGAATCAGCAGAGACAATCGAGAGCACTATCAAATCCTTACAGAACACGGATACGCGCACTGTTTTATATGATGCAGTTAGCAAGGTGGGCGAACTGGCCGCCGAACGCTCTGATTATACAAGGCGCATGATTTATTTGTTCACAGATGGGGAGGACTGGACGGTTGGTGGCCATACGCAGAACGAGACGCAAGATCTGATTAGACAAAGCGGCATACCCGTCTATGCGTTTGGTGTTTCTTCGGCGCAGAAGAAGTACCTAGACGCGCTGAGCGAACTGGCACGGGTGTCCGGGGGAAAATTTACATCGGTGTCGACAAATACTGTTGCCGGCACAATGGCGCAGACGCGGGCATACGCCGATGCTGGCTATGTAGTCAGTGTCATACTGAAAAGCAATGTGGTCGGAGCACAGAATAGCGCAGTTGCACTGCAAGTGGGCGACGCCAGTGACAGTCGTACGGTTAGTATAAAAAACTGGCAGGCGGATAACACGGCCCCTGTGATTGTCGAGGTGCAGGCAGAAGGAAGCTCTCTGCATATCATTTTCTCCGAGAGTACGTTGGGGGGAACGGCTGCAACGGACTATATTATTACCTGCGGCTCTCGAAAGTGCACCGTGGATTCTGTAGCACGCGTTTCAGATAAGGAGGTGGAACTGCGCCTGTCGGCACCGCTGTACGATGGAGAATATGTGCTCACAGCAAACAATGTGACAGATACTGCAGTCGAAAAGAATGCCTTGACAGAGTCCTATCCATTTACAGTCACCGGAGTGCCATACACCGTGGTCACGTTTTTTGCTGATAACATACTATGGATCGCAGCGGGCGCACTTGTGTTTGCCGCAGTCATTATTTTTGTCGTTGCCAGGAAGCAAAGGAAGCGGATGCCAGCAACCTCTGTCTGCGCAGCCGAAGCTGAGGTCATTGAAGCCGAAAAAGCGTCGGAGAAATACCACGTTCATGCGGCAGAAGGCAAGCTGGTACACTTGTCCATCAGCGGCAGAAACCTTGCTCGCCGTGATATTGAACTACATATAGAGGGTACGATTCTGTTGGGAAGATCCTCATCATGCGATGTGCGTATTGACGACGAGCAGGTCTCCCGGAGGAATACCGAGTTGATATGCAGAAACGGCCGACTTTTTGCGAACAACATTAGCCAAACCAACGGAACCATGCTAAATGGGCTGATGATAAGCGGCGAAAGAGAACTGCATTCTGGTGACACGATTGTACTGGGCGATACTCGCATTACGATTACCTTCTGAGTGGACGAATATGAATAAACAGAACATATGCCCGCGTTGTTTTACGAGTGGTTTTAACGAGAACTGTGGTACATGCGGCTATCGTCAGGAGCAAGTGCTTAATCAGAACGTGTTGCGGCCGTTCAAGGTTCTGCAAAACCGCTATATTATCGGGGTTCCCATCGGCATCGGTGGCTTCGGCATCACCTATGCAGCCCAAAATGCGGAAAGTGGCGAACGAATCGCGGTGAAGGAATACTTTCCTCAAGGTATTGCCCTGCGGAACGCAGATGGAACAGTTCAAGTTGTGGACGGATATCGGCAGGCTTTCCGACATGGTTTGGAGAGGTTCTCTATGGAGGCAAGTGTTCTGCAAACATTTGCCAATGTGTCCGGCATTGTGCGCGTTGATGACAGCTTCTCCTGTAATGGTACCGGATATATCGTAATGGAGTATTTGACCGGACGGACGCTGAAGAAAGACGCAGAGATAATGGGGGGAGTCTACCCTTTCCCAAGAGCTGCCGAGGTGTTGCGTCAAACAGCGGGTGCATTAGCACAAGTACATGAGGCAGGGCTACTCCACAGGGATATCAGTCCGGACAACATCATGGTGGATAAAGGAGGGAACGCCAAGCTGATTGACTTCGGTGCTGCTCGTGCTTACATGCAGCAGCAGGAGCTGACAGTGATGATGAAGCAGGGATATGCCCCCATAGAGCAGTACTCCAGCACTGCCTCTCAAGGCTGTTACACCGATATATATGCACTGGGCTGTACGCTGTATGTTACATTGAGCGGTCTCAAAGTGCCGGAAGCTCCATCACGGCCGGATGGGGCTGTCACGCCCCCACTTATACAGCTGCGACCGGATATACCGAACAATTTTGCTGCCGCCATCGATAAGGCTATTGAGGTTCTGCCGCAAAACCGATTTCAAACCATGCGCGAATTCATGCACGCAGCCGAAGGCACTGGTCATGTCTATTCGCAAGGGAGTCGTTGTGCACAGAGTGGATCGGGAGTTCTGCGTGTGCTGAATGGTAAATGTGCTGGGATGACAGTTTCTCTCGAAAGCGGACGCGAATACCTAGTAGGGCGGTCTGCAGTTGACAATCATATACAGATTCCATTGGAGATACTCAGTAAAGCACATTTCGGCTTGAGTTATCAAGACACAAAAGGGCGCTTTATCGTATGGGACAATCATTCAACTAATGGGTCATTTTTCCAAAACGGAGAGCGAATGATCCCGGGCTGTCGATATGCGGCATTTCCGGGAGATATTTTCTATCTTGCAGACAAAGAGTGTGCGATACAGATAGATGTCCGATAGCGTTTCCCTTTATATGGAATATCAAGGATGGCCGTGGAAACAGGTGAACATATGATTTTAAAGAAGAAACAGGCTCAATCTCATAAGAGAGGGGAAAGCCCAACCATCACCTTAGCGCGTGAAATAGACGGGACCTACTGCTGTTCCGGGCAGATGTGTTTTGAGGGACATGCTGTATCCATCATCGGAACGAGATCAGAGCAGCAGGATTCCTACGCAATGCTTACCATGCACGCAGAGCAATCGGATGGTCCAGAGGCCCTACTTGCTATCGTGTGCGATGGTATCGGAGGCTTTTCTGCGGGACAAGAGGCTAGCTCCATAGGTGTTGCATCCATTATCGAAGCATTCCAGGCGGCGCACAGACCCTTGTCCGATTTTGCGAGGACGTTTGAAGAAGGAATCTGCTTGGCAGACAAACGGGTTGTGGCCTTGGCGAAGGCCCTGGGGAGCAAAGCTGGGACGACGGCCGTCGCTGTGTATGAGGAAAGCGGAAAACTGTATTGGGGATGCGTGGGTGACAGTCGAGCATATCTGCTCCGAGACAGTAAATTGAGCTGCCTGACACGTGACCATAATTATGCATTGACCTTACAGGAAAAAGTAAATAAGGGGCTGATAACACAGCAGGCAGCTGACGCAGACCCGGAGAGGGAATCGCTGATTAGCTTCATAGGCATGAACGATGTGACACATATCGATACAAGTGAACACGGTATGACCATGTTGGATGGAGATGTGATGTTGTTGTGTTCGGATGGCTTATACAAATCCCTGTCGGCAGCGGAGATTGCAGATATAATCTGCCAGTATGTGGAAAGGCCGTCCTTTTTGCCGGGAGTTCTTACAGCGGCGGCATTTGACAAGGATCTTCCACACCAAGACAACACAACGGTAATTGTAATTACCTGTCGGAAAGACAGTAATAAACAACAGGAGGAGAGACAATTATGAAACAGGTTCGATGCAGCAGAGGGCACTTTTACGATGCGGACAAATATGATTCGTGTCCGCATTGCGCTAACATTCACGACAGTTTGACCCCGCCGAATGTAACTATGACGAAAGTGCCTAATGATGACGGGGTAACGGTGACACTGCATGATGAGGGGAAGGAACAGGGCAACTCTGTCGTGTCTGAAGTAATCACTCCTCCGCAGAGTGTTTCGCCTGCTTGGGAAAATAAAAATGTGGGGGATGAGCCCAAGACCATCGGCCAATTCAAGAAGGATGGCGACCCTGTGGTCGGGTGGCTGGTCTGCACTAAGGGTTCGCATCGCGGCGAAGATTACCGTTTGAGAAGCGGACGCAATTTTATCGGTCGCGGGGCAGATATGGACGTTTGCTTGAAAGGAGAAACAACGGTATCTCGTGATAAGCATGCTATCGTGCTTTATGAGCCTCGGCAGCGTATATTCCTGGCCCAAATGGGAGAATCCCACGAATTAGTTTATCTTAATGGGGAGCTTCTTCTCAGCAGCGCACAGATGAAGGCAAAAGATCGCCTACAGATCGGAGATGTAGAAGTGATGCTAATCCCTTGCTGCGATGCGGAGTTTGACTGGTCTGAAACGGATACAAAGGACTGACAGCGGAGGCTTTCACGATGAAAGGGTTGCGTGACAATAAAAGAGTGCGAAACGCTGCTTCTAGTTTGCTTTTCCTGCTTTCCGGGGTCATGTTCTTCTTGGATTGGTGGTCTGCGTCATTCATTGTCTTTAGGGAGGGAATAACGCCTCTTGAATTAGGAGAGTTGTCCGACCAGATGAATAGCGTGGCATCATGGCTCGGAAATTCGACAGGAAGCAGCTTGCGGCCATGGATAATCGGACTGCTTGTTGTTGTATGGGGGGCGATTATTCACGCGGTTGGGTGTCGTGTTCTGCGAAAGACATACCGTGGCGGTGTTGTGCCGGTAATAGTCTTAGCATCTGTAATTACTGCGCTTCTGCTTGCCGCAAAGATGGACATGAGCATAACAGCGGTGCCATTTTTAGCATTGACTTTTGCTGTAGCTGGGCTCGTTTTAGCTCCGAGTGAAAAAAACAACGCCAAGGAGAAAACGGTATTGTGGGGAGACAGGATATTTGAGAAATGTGGGATAAGGCGGGATGAGGGGGGAGACGGCGGGAAAACCCTTGAAATACGCGGGAAACGGCGACTTTCGGCGCGGGACGGAGGCGCGAATTATCAACAATCTTGAGATGAGGATGCGTCGGCGGCGGTCGGCGCTTTTTTCACGCCCACGAGGCCGCACAACGGCGACGGCGCGGCGAGGCGCACACATACGCAGAATACGAAAAAGCCCCGGAAACGCCCGTATAACGGCATTTCTGAGGCTTTTAGATGGTATGAGCCGCTCGGCCCCGTCCCGGAAGTCACAGCAGCAGACCAAGAGGACGAGAGCTTCGCGGCTCATGCTGCTATTGTAGCAGACGCGGCGGCGGATTGCAAGAGGGGCAAGCGTGCTAACGGAGCGTTAGAGCGTGCGAATTTTCGGGAAAACGGGGCTTTTCGGCGCGGATCGGCGGGGATTAGGGCGTGCGCTGGCCGTGCGAGGCGTGCGCGGCGGGGCGGCGAAGCGGGGCAAAACAGGCGGCGAGCAATGGGACAAATCTGCAAAACCGATGGGACTGTGTCCCATTGCCCTGTTTTCAAGGGTTTTCGGGCTTTCGACCCTCGTTTTTCGCCGCTTCATCAATGGGACAGAAAACAGATTTACAACTAAATCAAAACAGCGCAAAAAATCAAGCGGTTCCACCTTGGGCTTCAGCGTCCTCGGCGGGGCCGCTTTTTGTTGCGGAGCTGCCGTTGTGATACGTCCAGTAAATAGACTCTTTTTTCCGTTCGACGTGCTTTCGATATTTGAGATGAACGAGGTCAAAAATGTCCTCCCGCTGCTCCTCCGGCAGGAGGCGATACATGGCGATCAGATCGGCCTCCTCGCCCTCCAGCGGCGAGCCGTCGCAGATCAAACCCGCCGTCTTCTGATGGGCGAAGAGGTCGTCGCTCGCTTTTGCGGGGGACGGTTCAATTTCGAGTAAGTAGTCGGCGGACACCTCGAAAATTCGGGCAAGCGAAGCAAGCGCATTATACCCCGGCTTGCTTTTCCCAGTCTCCCAATCGCCGACGTTTCCGGGAGAAACGCCAACTTCTTTCGCAAGCTGGCCTTGGGTAAGGTTCTTTTCAGAGCGTAGTTTTTTTAGTAGGGCACTGAACACAAAAATACCTCCTCGAAATTGCGGGTAATTCACACGCAAAACTATTGACAAACTCGTAAATGCGAGCTATACTAAGTGCGAAAAGTGGTTTATGAATAAAGCAAAATAAATCATAGCACACCCCGACCGAAAAGGAAATAGCAAATCGGCGAACGGTAGAGTAAAAGCGAGCGGCGAGGGTCTTCCCCCCTTACTTCAATTCATTCCCGGCGTTACAAATTGGGCAAAGCACCACACGGCGGACGCCTCGCCGCCGTATGGGAGTACCGCAAGAGCAGCACCGATGCTTCGAAAGTTTACAAACCGAAGCATAGCGAAAGAAGTCGAGAGAGCTTGCGCGGTTGGAATCGGCAGGTGTTGGCGCACCGCAGATCCTTTTAGAGGAAGTCGTTCTGATTCTCATTTCTCAGCGACCCTCGCCGTTCACTTTTACTCTACCACAAACGCCGAGAAAAGGAAAGGAGGCAGATCATGAGACGCGGCAAGAAGCCCACCCGCAAGCAGAAGATCCGGCTCGGGCAAGCGGGCCTCGCCCCGGAGAACTGGCTGGTCGTGAAGCAGAAAGCAAACGGCGAGCTAATCATTCTGAACAAGTACCACGACACGATCCGCGTCATCCCGCCACTGGCCGGATGAGCTTTGCAGGAAGGAGCAGCAGCATGAAGGAGCAACCGCACATCTGCCCACTGTGTGGGCGAGCATACGACGAGCCGCCCGCGCTGTCGCGAGCGGACAACCAGACAGACATCTGCCCGAGGTGCGGCATGATGGAGGCACTGGCGGCCATGCCGAGGCGGGAAACGCCACAGGAGCGGACGCGGCGGGCCGTGTACGCCACGGGCAACCGCTGGGCGATTGAGAACTTTGAAGCGACCCACCACTAAGCCGAAACGCCCGGAAGGGCGTCACCGGGAACTGCCCCACCCGGTCTGAAGATGGCAGGGCAGAAAGGAATGACGGCAGCATGAGAAAGATCAAGAAGATCAACGGCTTCCTCGTGGTCAAGTTCAACGACCGCGAGAAGCGCGAGTACGAGGGCACAGCCCTCGGAGAGTACGGCGTGATCGACGCGGAGGTCTACACGGGCAATCTGGACATCGACCGGGGCGCGATGGAGTACGACGACGCGGACACGCTGGAGGTGGCCGTGGAGCTGGCACGGGGGCTGGAGTCCGAGGAGGACATCACGGACGAGCCGCCCACCTACACCGCCGCCGTGGAAACGAATGAGAGCTATACCGAGGAGACGGTGGAGCCCACCGCCCTGATCGAGGGCTGGACGCGCCGCCTTGCCACGCAGGTCAAGAGCAAGCACTACCCCGACACCGACCCGCGCACCGCCGCGCACGAGCTTTACGGCTTCAAGATGGCGCTGCATCAGATCGGCTTCCTGCCGGAGAGCGAGGTCATCACCGACCCGGACACCTTCGGCGCGGGACGGCTGGACGGCCCCATGCCGCGCAACCCCGAAGAGCTGCTGGCGTTCGTGTGCGACGAACGGTGCAAGAACCGGGCCGGACACACGCAGGAGGAGCTGGACGCCATTTGCGCGAAGTGCCCGCTGGGACAGCTCTACGAGGATGCGGAGGCACAAGACCTACGCATCCGGGAGCGGAGCGAGCGAGCGCTGCGGGAGCACATCGAGGGCGTGAGGCACGCTGAGGACACCCTGACCGCCCTGCTTGGCGGGCATGAGGCGCTGGCCTACCTTGCGGCGCTGCGGGACGGACAGATCCTGCAGGAGAACGAGTGCGAGCACTATGCGGCGCAGATCGCCGAGGCGGGCGCAGCGTGGGAGACGGTGCTGGAGGGCGTGAGCTTTGAAGACCTCTCCCGGCTGCGGCACCTGCTGCGGGAGGTGGACGAATACACCAAGGGCGGCGGCGAGCTGTTCAACGGCTTCCAGCACGAGGCAGAGCGCATCCCGGCGCATCGGCTGGAGGAGCTCCACCAGCTCGGGACGGCGCTTCTCGGCGAGTGCCCGGAGAACGACTGCACGATCTACCGCAACGTGTTCCGCATGGCGGTCGACGTCGACGGGCAGATGGGCAAGCTGACGGGCCACGCGAGGGAGACGATGCAGCGGGAGTATGATCGGCTGCTCCGGGAGTTGAACCGCCTCTACACCATGAACCACGCGGTGAAGAAGTACCGGGAGGCGCAGCATGACAGGACTTGAACTGCTCAAGGCCCCGGAGGCCACGGCGGGTGAGATCGCGGACATCATCTCCGCACCGTGCCCGCCAACTATCCCCGCCCACTGTGACGGCGTGAGCTGCCGCGCGTGCTGGCTGGCATGGCTGACAGGCGAGCCACTCAAAGGGAAAGAGCCGCCCGACAAGCGGACGGCTCCGGATGATGCTCCCGCCTACTACCATCCTCCAGTGAAAGCAATCCGAGAGGCGGCGGAGAGGATCAGGGAGGGGCGCATGGAGTACGCAGCAGAAGCGCTCACTCGCCGATCCGATCCAGAAGAGCCTCGACAGCCTTGAAGGCGTAGGCCCTTGCGACTACTGACGCCGCATAATAAGTTTCCCGGCAGACGGCAACAATCGCCGCCTTCTGGGCCTCGGTGAACCCAGCGTCAACGTGCTCGCCAGAGTCGAGAATGGCAGAGCGAAGACGCTCGCCGAGAATAGACCAGTCAACGTCGCGGCTCTTGTCGACCTCGTCGAGTACACGCTCGACGGCATCAAGGGTAGCATCAGCCATAGACAACACCCCCTCCCCGGGCAGCGGCCCAGCTCCATTATACACGAGCAGGAGGGCAAAGGAAAGGAGCAGCAGAATGTTCAGCACAGAAGACCTCAAGACCGCGATCGGCGCGACCGTCATCGCACGGCGAAACGCGGCGGCGCGGCTGCGGGAGGCGGGCAACCCCCGCGACCCGTTCCGGGCGCTGCCGGGGATGGAGCAGCAATTCTTTGAAGCGGCACAGAGCGTGCGCAGCTACGACCTCGTTCTCAACTTACTTGAGAGAGAAGTGAAGCGGGAGGCGCGAAAGCGTGCGGGGCGCACGGCGCAAAGCGCGGCGGCGTTCATCATCACGGCGGGGCTCATCCTGCTCGCGACGCTGGGCTTCGCGGCGGCGCTGCTGCTGATGCGCTGCCCCGTCCCCGCCGTGAGCGTCACCGCGTTTATAGGCGTGGCAGTCTCGCTGGGCTGGGCGGTCATTCGGAAGTAAGTCTAAGAACAAGGAGAAAGGAGGGCAAGCGATGAGAGGCCCGAAGAAACGGCTGACGCCGTTCGGGAAGATGGTGGTGAAGGCGCTGGCTGACCGGGATATGAGCCGGGCGGAGCTGGCGGCCACGGTAGGCACAAGCCCGCAGTATATGAGCTACATCCTGAACGGGACACGCTCGGGTGAGAAGTACCTCCCGGCGATCATCGCCGCCCTCGCGCTCGACCCGAAGAAGGCGGAGCGGGCGATCGCGGCATGACGCACGGAAGGGAGGGAACGGAGTGCCGGACGTATTCATCACGCTGGAGGAGGCAGCGGCTTTTGAAGGTATCACTTACGAGGCCATGAAGAAGCGCGTTCAAAGAAGCCCCGAACAGCATAACGTAAAGTCACAGGCCCGGGAGGGCGGCGGCAAGGATCAGGTGTTGATCTCGACAAGCTCCCTCTCGGCAAAGGCGCGGAAGGCATGGCGAGCTGCGCAGAAGGTGGAAGGGAGTGAGGTCATCATAGACAAGAGAGCACAGGAGGCCGTGCCGTGGTACGTCACCGCCGACCTGAACCAGTACACGGAGGCGAACAAGAAGCGCTTCTATGAGGCGGTAGAGCTGGCGGCACGGGTGCAGGACTTCATCGACTATGACGGCCCTGACCGCACGGGCTACGCCGAGCGGTACGCGCTGGGGCTGGGGATCAGCCCGCAGAGCCTGTACCGCTACATGAAGAACGTGCTGGAGGCGAACGCATGGGCGCTGAAGCTGGAGAAGGAGGACGGCAAGAGCCGGGACTACTTCCGGGCGCTGGCACTGTGCCGGAAGCCAAAGGAGACGGGTACGTTCCCGAGCTTGACGGACGAGCAGAAGGCGATCATTGAGAACATCTGGTTCGACAAGCGGTTCGCGGCGAACCTCGGCACGATCGAGATGCTCTATGAACGGTTTGAGCTGGAGGCGGAGCGGCGGGAGTGGGAGGAGTATCCCTCCATCAAGACGGTGGCCCGGTACATCAAGTTCCTCATGGGACAGCGGGGTGCGGAGTCTGCCCGGTTCCTCGCCGCCAATGGGACGCGGGAGTGGAAGAACAAGCGGATGATGAAGGGCAAGCGCGACGCGACGAGCCTTCAAGTCATGGAGTATGTCGTTGGCGACGAGCACACCTTCGACTTTTGGGTGCAGTGGACGGCCCCAAACGGCAAGATCAAGGCCGTGCGCCCGAAGCTGGTTGCGTGGCTGGATATGCGCTCCCGCGCTATCATCGGCGATGTAGCGTGCGTCAACGCCAATTCGCAGACGCTGAAGGAGTCGCTGGTCAAAATGATCTACAGCAATCCGGGCGGCGTTCCCCACATCCTGCACGTCGACAACGGCAAGGATTATACTGCCGAGGTCATGACCGGGCAGAACCGCAAGAACCGCAAGCAACGCAAAATCGACCTTGACTTCGCGTTTGACTCGGAAACGGTCGGCTTCTATCAGAGCATCGGCATCCAAGAGGTCGGACGCTCGCTGCCGTATCAGCCTTGGGACAAACCGATCGAACGCTTCTTCTCCACGGTCTGCTCAAAATTCTCCAAGTGGTTTGAGAGCTACACGGGCACGCTGACAGGCTCCAAGACCTACGCCAAGCGGCAGAAGGACATCGACCAGATGCTGGAGCGCGGGGAGCTGCTGACGATGGAGGAGTTCTTCGAAGTCTGGACGGAGTGGAAGAACACCAAGTATCACACCCGCAAGCATCGCGGCCTGAGCGACGCGGGCGAGAAATGGGTTACGCCGATCGAGATGTTCGAGAACGGCCCGCGCTATGAAAAGGCAGCTCCACCCCGAGAGTACGCGGCGATGCTGCTGATGAAGGCGGCGACCGCCCGCGTCACAAACCAAGGCATCAACAAGTTCGGCACACTCTACACGGACACGGAGCTCGCCTACTACGTCAATCAGAAAGTCAACATCAAGTGGGACATCGACGATGTCACCAAGCTCTATGTGTACGACATGGACGGCAAGAAGATCTGTGAGGCGGTGTCCGCCGAGCTGCTCGCCTTCGGCCCGCATTGTTCTCAGGCGGCACTGGAGAAGCATCTGCGAGATCAGAAACGAAACGAGCGAGAGGTCAGGGAGTATCTGGAGGAGCGAGTCCGCCCCTACGAGCTGCGGCTCGAGGACGGTGCAAGGCCCTCGGATGCAGTGGGCATGATCGACCTGACCATCAAGGCCACGCCGAGCCAGAAGCTGGTCTCCCTGCCCAAGGACAGAATGTTCCGGTCGGAACAGGCAAGCAAGACGAGCCGGAAGAAGGCCACGGACGACACCTTCCTCAACGCCAAAGGCGACAAGGCACTCTCTCTTTTGAGAGCGATGAACGAATAATAATGGAGGTACATCATGGAAGTTACAGCAGCAGAGCGCACTACAATCTACACCAACATCAGCCCCCTCGCACAGCGCGTGAACAACTACATCCAGACGCAGCACTCAAGCATCGCGGCGGTCGCCAAGGACATCGGCTACAGCCGCACCACCGTCTCCCGGTATCTCACGGGCAAGTATGACAGTAACCCGAACGACCTTGAGAGCAAGCTGACGGACTTCCTCACCCGGCAGACGGGCGAGGCGGTCGACCTGACGACGCCGTTGGCGAAGTCAGAGGGCAAGACGTGGCAGACGCCCGTATTCTTTGAGAGCCGGGACGCGAAGGCCGTGCTCGGTGTATGCCAGAGCTGTCAAGAGTACATTGGCCTCGGCATCGTAGTCGCCCGCAGTGGCTACGGCAAGACCTACGCCCTGCGGCAGTACGCGAAGCTCTCCCGCGTGGCCTACATCGAGTGCGACGACACCATGAGCAGCCGCGACCTTGTGGAGGCGATTGAACGGAGCATCGGGCTCCCAAACGGCTACGGCACGATCTGGCGCAGGGTGAACGGCATCCGGGAGTTCTTCAACACGAACAAGGGCTACCTGCTGATCATCGACGAGGCGGACAAGCTGGTGAGCAAGTACACACAGAAGAAAATGGAGATCCTGCGGGCGGTGTTCGATCAGAGCGACGTGGGTCTTGTGATCGCGGGCGAGCCGAAACTGGAGGCACAGATCAAGACCTACCTCGTGCGTATGGCGAACCGGGTGGACTTCTACGCCTCGCTGCGGGGCCTCTCCCCCTCGGAGGTGGAGGGCTATCTCACGGACTTCCAGATCGAGCCGGAGGCGCTGGTGGAGTTGAAAGCGCGGGCGTGCAATATGCAGACCGGGTGCTTCCGATTGCTCGACCGCACGCTCTCTAACGTCCGACGCATCCTCAAGGAGACGGGCGAGGAGACGGTGACGGTGAAGACCATAGCACAGGCGTCGTCCATGATGATGCTTTGAGAAGGGACAGCAAATATGAGAATAGAACGCATCAGCGGAGCGATCCTCATCCTGCTCTCCGGCGTGCTGCTCCTGATGGCGGCCTACGGCGGGACGCCGGAGGATCGGGACGCGACGGCGATCCTCCTGACGCTGCCGATGGGTCTTGTGACCCTGTTCGCCGAGACCCCGGAGCGCGGCAAGCGCACCAAGCGAGACTACCGGGCGTAAAGCCCGCAACATTAACAAATTGAAAGGAGCCGCAAACATGGCAAGGAAACGAGTAGTCGAGGCCCCGAGCCTCCATTCATGGGAGGACGTGAACGACGCCCTCCGTCAGATCGCCGAGGCGCAGATCGCGCTGGGCGAGATCCAGAGCGATATGCAGAAGCAAATCTTAGGGGCGCAGAAGGTCGCCGAGGAGCAGAGCAAGCCGCTCAACGACAATGTGGCCAAGCTGGAGCGCGAGATCAAGAGCTTCGTCACCGACCACAGGGACGAGATGGGCAAGACGAAGTCGGTGGTGCTAACGTTCGGCGAGGTAGGCTTCCGGCTCTCCACATCCGTCTCGCTGCCCCGGGCGAAGGAGAAGCTGGAGGAGATCATCCGCCGTCTCAAGTCCCGCCAGATGACGGACTGCATCGTGGTGGAAGAGAAGGTCAGCAAGGAGGCTCTGAAGAAGTACGGTGAGGACACGGTGAACGCCGTGGGCGCAACGTGGAAACAGAGCGACGTGTTCGGCTATGAGGTGAACATCGCCAAGCTGGAGCAGATCAAGGCGGGCAACTGAGGAAGGGGGCTCACGGAATGACAGCAGCAAGGACTGGGCGCAAACAGCCCTCCATCCGCACGCTGTGGGCGATCGCGAAGTCGCCGGAGCTGCACCTCACGGACGAAGACCTGCACGCGGTTGTCTACCGCGAGACAGGCAAGGAGTCCATGAAGATGCTGACGCAGGGCGAGGTCAACACTGTTGCCCGCGTGCTGCAGAACATGAAGGACAGTGTGAGTCGGAGTGTGCGGGACAAGCGCACGGACACGGGCGGCGACATCCGCACCACCGCGCAGCGCCGGAAGATCTACGCGCTGTGCGAGGCGCTGGGCTGGAATGACGACCCGCGCCGCATTCAAGGCTTTGTCAAGCGCGTGGCCCATGTCGACCGCATCGAATGGCTGAACATGGCGCAATGCGAGAAGGTCATCGAAGGGCTCAAGGCAATCCTCGCACGGCAGCGCCGGAAGGAGGCGGAGCTGTGATAGAGGAACGAGCGATCCTCGTGGCGCTGGAACGCATAGCGCGGATGCAGGACAGCATCCGCAGCGGCATGGACATCTGCAGGGACACGGGGCTTGTGTTCCTGCGGGTCTACTATGAACAACTCCCTCCCAATGTTGCCCGCCGCCTGACAGAGCTACACGCAGAGGACATGGCGGAGATCCCTCGCGCAACCTCCACGGAGGGTACGGCGCAGGATCGGCAGCGCCTTGACGAGAAGCTGGCGAGCGACGCAGCCACCGCACAGGTCATGCGGGCGGTGAATGTCTACCGCGCAAGGCTCGGCTACGGCCCGCAGGAGGGCGGAGACGGCACGGAAGCAGCGGGAGGTGATATGTAATGCCAAAGGGGAAGAAACGCCTCACGCAGCGGGAGAAGGCCGAGCGTGCGGCGATCAAGAAGCAACTCCAAGCGGACGGCGTTCTCCCACCTGATAAGCCCCGGCTCAACCGCAAGAAGTTCGCCCGGGAGGTGTGGGAGGATTTCAGCG
>OGCQ01002322.1_pt1 | contig 19859 bp, 17 predicted proteins | sample 1570161 | NCBI WGS metagenome assembly OGCQ01 (sample SAMEA4384402, study PRJEB24528) | human gut metagenome
GCAGGGATTTTTCACAGCAGCGGGCGCGCGCCCAAGGGGGTGGGCGGGCGGGAAAGGCGCGCGCAGCGCGCCGCAAAAGCCGCCTCACATAAGCCTATATCCAGTCTATTATCTCTCCGATTATATCCCTGTCTACGCCTTCAATCATTTTATCTACAAAAGCCGTTGCAAGCTCCAACTAATCCTGCTGAAAAAATAAAAAGCCGGAACCATACGACGATTCCGGCCTGAAGGCATAATTTTTAAATAACCAGCGAGGGAGCCGAATAAACCCGAGCAGCCAATTCACTATTAAGCATATACAGGCTCTTGGGGTCTCCTCCGAAAAGCTCCATCTTGGTAATAAGATCGGAGGTGTTCTTTTCCTCCTCCCCCTGCTCCTTTATAAACCAGTCCAGAAACTGTACCGTGCGGAAATCCTGCGCGTCCCTGGCAGCGGCATATATGGCGTTTATCAGGGATGTCACATATTTTTCATGCTCCAGCGCGGCATTAAGAGGGTCGTTCAGGCTGCTGAAGCGCTTGTCCGGCTTAGCTATCCCATCAAGAGATACCTCTTCATTATTGTTATGCAGATATTTATAGAACAGCATAGCATGGTCCTGCTCTTCCTTAGCCTGTATTTCAAACCAGTTCGCAAAACCGTCCAAACCCTTAAACGTATAAAAATTAGCCATATCCAGATATAAATACGCCGAGTACAGCTCTTTGTTGATTTGCGCGTTAAGCAGCTCATAAACCTTTTTATCCATAGTATAAACACCTCCGTAAATTTTAAAATCACGCCTGCTTTCAGCGTTTGCAAACATTATAAATGCGCCGGTTAATTTTGTCAATATCGCCGCTGTTTAAATTTAAGTGAAAGCCCTCTCTTATATGCCTGCAGCTGCAAAAGTCCGCTTATTTTAAGAAACGCGCTAAATATTTTAATAAAAATGCCATACTTTCTTAACCGCAATATCATTGACATAAATTTAAATAATGGTAAACTATAATTAACATAGGCTTTAAAGCCATGCAAGTTTTCTTATTTTTTATTTTCCCACGTTTATGTTAAACGAGAAAAGGAGCCAATCATGAAAAAATCAATTAAACTGTCCGCGTTGTGTTTATGCGTAATTATGGTTTTTGCGCTCGCCTCATGTCAGGGGGATTCATCTGAAAATCCAACGGCAACTCCAACTCAAACCCCAGCGGTTCAAGGCACATCCTCAGCTCAAGCACCAACTCCTACTGCAACGCCTGAAAATACCGCCACCCCGGAAAATACTCCTACTCCGCCGCAAACCGCCACGCCGTCTCCTTCAACGGATAATACTCAGAAGCCTACTCAATCTCCCTCTGCCTCCACGCCTGCACCGGTCGAAGGCACCCTTGAATTTGAAAGCGTTGGAGAGTCAGGGCTTATATCCTTAGTGCAGAAGCTCCGCGCCCAGAACGGCATGTCTGAAATGAATAATACTCAGCAGCTTAACCAGGTAGCGCAGGCAATAGCTGAGGTAATATATTCTGCGGGAGAGGAATACCGCGACGCCGGTGATTTTTCAAAGCTGCCCGACGGCACCTCCATGACGGATTATCTGCGTTCTAAGGGCTTCAGCGGCCATTATACATACAGCTACTGGTTCCATGATTATCCCACCAAGGGAGATACGGTAAGCATGCTGCTCAACCGCGCCGAAGCTTCTCAGGATTATTTTATAAGCCGTGTAACCGAAGGCGGATATACCGGCGTAGGCGCGGCCAGCGGAATAGTGTCAAATGGCGAAAACAAGGATTTTACCATTCTGGTTCTGTTCTTTGCGCGCTGATGAATTTTAGGCAGCAAATAATGAATTTTCGGCAGGGAGACGCCTGTTTTTAACGGGCCTGTCTCCCTGCGGCTTTTATAAGCGCATTTTTAGTTTCCCGCGCCAAAAGCTAACGCTGACAAGGGGTATGTTAAAGTGGCCAAACGGCTTGCAACATTAAGCATATTGCTCGCGCTGTCTCTGGCGCTTTCTTATATAGACGGAATTTTCAGCGCCATGATTCCTCTGCCCGGCGTTAAGCTGGGCCTTGCCAATATAGGCGTGGTGCTGTTCGTCTGCCTTAACCGCTATAAAAGCGCGCTTGGTCTTTCGCTCGTCCGCGTTCTTTTAGCCTCCTTGCTCTTTGCAGGCTTTTCGGGCTTTGCTATGAGCCTGACAGGAGCGCTCCTTTCCTTTGCCGTCATGCTTTTATGCCGGAAATCCGGGCTGCTTGGGGTTATAGGTATAAGTGCGGCCGGCGGGATATTCCATAATATAGGCCAAATTGCTGCCGCTATGCTGCTTGCGGGAACAGCGCAGCTTTATTATTATCTGCCCCTGCTGCTCATAACCGGCCTTATATGCGGTCTATTGACTGGGACCGCCGCTTATTCAGTACTCAAAAACAAATTCCTGCGCAAGGCTCTGGAGAATTGTTAAGGTTTTGCCGTGTAATTTTCAGAATATTCTTAAAATTATTAATAATTTGTTAAATATGCCCGAGTGGTATTCCAATTAAATTGGTTTTATGTTATTATATATTTATAAATAAAAATATAAAAAAACGGAGGTAATTGTTATGATAAAATGGGTATGTTCAATTTGCGGTTACACCTTTGAAGGTCCTAATCCCCCAGAGAGGTGTCCTCAGTGCAATGCTCCCGCTTCTAAATTCAATAAGGTGGAAGAGGGGTCTATGAGCTGGGCTGCAGAGCATCAGGTAGGCATTATTGACGGAGTAGACGCTGAAATAGTACAGGGACTGCGCGAAAACTTTACCGGCGAATGCACCGAAGTAGGCATGTATCTGGCTATGAGCCGCCAGGCGGACAGGGAAGGATATCCCGAGGTTGCCGAAGCGTATAAGCGCATTGCTTTTGAAGAGGCTGAGCATGCCGCTAAATTTGCCGAAATGCTGGGCGAGGTCGTCTGCGCCGACACTAAGAAAAATCTTTCAATGCGCGTAGACGCAGAGCACGGAGCAACCGCCGGCAAAACCGAGCTGGCCGCCATGGCTAAAAAAGCCGGCCTGGACGCTATTCACGATACTGTTCACGAAATGGCCCGGGACGAGGCTCGGCACGGCAGAGCCTTTAAAGGCCTGCTGGACAGGTATTTTAAATAAGCTCCGATTATATACTTATTTGGATTTCAAGAAGGGATAGCTTCAGCTATCCCTTCTTATAATTCCGCCGCTATTCTTCCGGCCCATTTATTTCTGGCTGAGCGCAGCGTCAAATTCTCCTTGGCTATTCTAGAAAAAACCAAATGCAAAATACAGGAACTGGAGGAGGCGTTCAACTACATTTTAAATTCTCCCTGCCGCGCTTGGAGGATTAATCGGATTTTTTTATTTCATGCTTAGCAAATTGCTTGCAGAGGTTAAGGGGGCGGCTCTTGGGCGGCCGTTCCGGCCGCCGCGGCTGGGCCTAAAAAGGCCCAGCCGGGCAGGCGCAAAGCGCCTGCTCAAGAGCCGCCCCGGCAGTATATGATATGAGCTGATAAAGCAAAGCTTTATCAGCTCATATCATATACTGCGTTCCTCCCTCCGGCTTTGCCGGAGGGAGGGCATGATAATTAGAATAAAACAATAATAATTTAAGAAAATAATCATATATTTATTATAAATATACGCATATTTTTCGCTTGCGCATAAAATCATATATGCTATAATCGGATTGTTGCATCAAAAAAACGGAATTGCATCTATACTCTGGGAGAAAAGCATGGAACAAAACAGCCAGCCGGATAACATATCCAAAAATAAAAATAACCGTCGGAACAAGCTTATAGGAATATTATGCATAGCCGCGTTCACAGCTATTTTAGTCGTAGTTTTTATATTCGTGGGCGAGCCCATGATAAAATTTGCTAAAGAGCCCGAGCATTTCAGAGAATGGGTGGATAATCTGGGCGTATGGGGCCGTCTGGCCTTTATAGGAATGATAGCCCTGCAGATTATAGTAGCTGTAATTCCAGGCGAGCCCCTTGAAATAGTCGCAGGCTATGCCTTCGGCGTATTTGAGGGAACTCTGCTTTGCATGCTGGGCTCCCTCGCAGGCGGATTAATAGTATTCCTGTTTGTCAGGTATTTCGGAACCAAGGTAGTTGATATTTTTATACCTCATGAAAAAATAACCCAGCTCAAATTTTTAAACACCAAAAAGAAGCTTACCCTGCTCACTACAATAGTATTTCTTATTCCAGGCACGCCCAAGGATGTGCTCACATATTTCGTTGGGCTTACCCCTATGAAACTAACCACATGGATGCTCATTACCTCACTAGCCCGCTTCCCCTCCATTATAACCAGCACCATGGGAGGAAACGCGCTTGGAACAAAAGAATATATAGCGGCTGTAATTATTTTCGCTGTCACCATTATATTCAGCGCTGCCGGGCTGCTGATATATAAAAAGCTCTCTGCCAAAAAGCACGCCTCCCAAAATGAGGAAAAACAGCGTTCTTCCTCCGAAAGCCTGACGTCCGGCCCGGAATCCCGCCTCCAGGATAACCTCCCAGGCTCCGCAAATTCCCGCGGCCAGGACCAATCCGCCGCGCTCGAAGACAGCGTTAAAGCTTATCAAATTCCCCTTAAGGCAAAGAGTCTTGAAGAGGAAGAAGAAAAAACGCCCAAAATACCCGGCGCCCCTTCAGAAATGCCCGAAGAACAGGAAAAAATCGCCGTCGACCAGCATAAAGAATCCAATTAAAATGCAGATTTAACAAATATGAAATAAAATTTTATAGCGTAATTGGACGTTTTGAGTTATAATATATATGATGGGTTTTATTTTGTATAGATTTTACTCTCAGTTTACAAGGAACTACATGGTCAGAAGGCATAAAATTTGCGTCCTGCTGCGTTGCTTTCGCTCCATGTACGCCCGGTACATGTCGTTCAAGCGCGCTTTACCTGGCACAAATTTTATGCCTTCTGACCATGTAGTTCCTTGTAAACTGAGAGTAAATTTATTTTTATACCATTACAAACGTAGATTCGCATAGTTTTCATCTGGGTTTTAGGTATTTTTAAAGGTATGCTTTTACAAATAAGAAGCTTACGAGCATGGTGCTGGGCAGCTTTTTACCGTTTGTTGGTTTTCAGTCGGTTTCTTCCTGGACTTAAAGTATCACAAGGCGATTCCTGCTCCGGCCATCACAACAACACCAACGACAGACAGAAAAAATCCAGAGAACGGGACTACTGTTTCCAGGTTCCTAATTGTCAGCCAGGGTATCGTCAACAGCCCCAGCTTCTGCAACAGCATACAGTCTGAAATGGATGGTTTCAAAAATCAAATTCTTCTTGTTATCGTATAGTGTAAAAGGAATTTGGGTAAGCGCTCCGTATGTGAGGCGTTTTTGCTTATTTTGCCTGCATATCAAACGTTTTGCGGTTTCAACCTGTTCAGGGGGGGAAGATTATTTTCATTCGTTCCTGTTTAACAGAACAACTATATCTGACGTTAAGTAATATATGTTTGATGGGGGAGCGTTGATTTCTTATAGGCTGTGTGGTATACTGTGCCTGTAAACGTGCGGTCCGAACAGGTTGCGCGAATAAATGAAATTATATTGCTTGAGCGAGGGTTTTTTAATGAAAGTAAGAGCATTTTTGAAAAATCCGGTATTTAAGGGCGGCAGAGGGGCTGTGCCGGCAGCGATAGCCGCGCTGCTTGCATTGATGCTGGCGTTTTCGGCATGCACAGCGAATATTGCGGGCTCTGCTTCGCCGGGAGCTTCGGGCGCGAGCGCCGGTTATACAGCCTTGGCTACGCAGCAGCCCAAAGAGGACGCCGACGGTATTTTTACCATAGCGGTAATTCCGGACACACAGCAGGAGGTGGTTGTTACTGAGGCTGTTACGGGTAAGTATTTTCTTAACCGTACAAGATGGCTTGCGGTTCACAAGGAGGAAATGGACCTGCGTTTTGTGATACATACTGGGGATGTGGTGAACTGGGGCAATGAGAATCCTGAACAGTTTGCAATTGCCTCCGAAGCGTTTGAAGCGCTGGAGAGGGCTCAAATTCCGGCTGCGCTATGCCTGGGTAATCATGATACGGCCGCAGTAGGGGTGGGCGGCAGTGCGGCCGACCCTAAGAATACCAAAACCCGCTTAAGAGATACGCGCGCCTTTAACAGGTATTTTTCCCTTGACAGATATCCTGACTGCGTACCGTTTGAGGAGAATAAGATAGACAACGCTTATCAGCTTTTTGAAGCCTGCGGGAAAAAGTGGCTGGTTCTTACGCTTGAGCTCTGGCCGCGTGCTGAGGTTGTAAATTGGGCTAATAAGGTAGTTGAAGAGCATTTGGACAGGAACGTTATTATTGCTACCCATTCATATCTTAACAGCTTAGGCGGAATTTATCAAAATTCAGATTACGGGGCGACCTCGCCGCAGTATCTTTATGATAATCTAATAAGCAGGCATGAGAATATAAAGCTTGTGTTCAGCGGACACGAGGGCACTTCGGCCTTCAGGGTGGATTATTGTCCGAGCGGAGGCAAGGTGGCGTCCTTTTTGGGGTGCTATCACAGCAATAAATCAAATCCGGTGCAGATAGTAGAAATTAACGTGAACGAGGGGACGGTCTGTTCGAGAGTTTTTACGCCCATTGACGGGGACGAGCTGATGGAGCATGAGCATAATGTTATAGGCATGGAGTTTATTTAATAAGGCGGTACCCTCAGTTTACAAGGAACTACACGGTCAAAAGGCATAAAATTTGCGTCCTGCTGCGTTGCTTTCGCTCCAAGTACGCCCGGTACATGTCGTTCAAGCGCCTTGCATGACACAAATTTTATGCCTTCTGACTCTGGAGACCTCAAACGGAGAGAATTTCTTCATTTTCAAGGCAGACGAAGAAAGCGTACTGGGAGTACGCTGATTGAGGATAACGCAGAAAATGAAGAAATTATCCCGTTTTGAGGCGTGTAGTTCCTTGTAAACTGAGGGTAGCCTGCGATTAAAAAGCCTTTAATATGCAGCCGGGGGCAGAGAGGCCGGAGGCGTCTATATATCATCTGCCTGCTGTTTTTATTATATGAATATTATACGGCGAATTAGAAGGAATAGCAATTGCCTGGTTCCATAATTAACAAATTTTATTAATTTTTAAGGCTGTTATTTTAGAATATTATGTTACGGCCGCTATTTTAGGCGATTTAGGCAATAGATAGTAATAAATCCAGCAAAATACCTAAATTAAAGACTTGCTTTTTTGTAATTTATGATGTATTATATCCAGCGTAAGGAAGCTCTGCTTAAGCGCTGGTCGGACATGACCTTTTAAATACCGGCTGGGCTTTGAGCAGGTAATAATTATATATTATTATTTCGGAGACGGCGGCTTCCAGCCTTCGGAAAATTTAGAGGAGAGGTTTGAATTATGGACGCATGCAAAAAGAAAAACGGTAAAATGCTGCTTATCGTTTTGGCTGTAGCGGTAGTCGCCGTTATGGTTCCTACTATTGTTTTCGCCCAGGGAGCTGCTTCGTCTGAACAAGGCGCTGTTACTGAAATCTATGGCTCTGCCAATGGCTGGAACAATAATGCGGCATGGGTGGGCTTTGCCTTAGGAGAGGCATTGGATTTATCCAATGAGAACGCCGATTTGAAGATAAGCTATGAATACATTGAAAACGGCGAGATTAAGACTGTAAAGTCTGTCAGCAAGGATAGTGTTTATCAGAAGAATAAGCTGTGGGACGGCTATCTGACTGATATAAACAATATAAAATACTCTGCGCTGGACGAGAATAAGGTTCTGCCGGCCAATACCATTATCCAGTCCAATTTGTCTAAGAGCGCTAAGGCGGACCTGGACGTAAGCGCTAAGATTCAGAGCGGCGCCGTAACGCAGGTGCGTACGGTTGTGGAGGTTATCAATGCTTCGGGCGTTTCAACTATAGCCAAATCCAACTGGGTTACCTATAGCACCGACCTTGATTATTCCGCTCCCAAGGGCATCAGCAAGGAGGTTGTTTCCGCTTATGAAGCGGAAAATCCCGGCATTCGCTTTGACGCGGCTGCTGTCATAGGCGAAAGAGAATTTGTAACCTTTGCGGACGCGCTTGAAGCTGTTCAGGATAATGAAACCATTCTTTTAAAGAACGGTACGCATGAGGGCAATATTGTTATTGAAAAGAACATAAAAATTCAGGGCGAATCTAAGGAAGGCACGATTATAGCCGCTACTGAGGAGACGGGTATTAACGGCCACTCGGGCAATATTATTCATGCCAAGGCAAATGTAGAATTGGAAAATCTTACTGTTGACGGCAAGAAATTAGAGCTGGAGCCTGTTCACAGACTGGCGTGCGGCATATATGCCGAAAAGGGCCTGAAGGTAAATAATGTGGACATAGTCAACGTTGGCTGCGGAGCGGATAGGCCTCTTTGCGGCGTTCAGACGGGCATAGGCATTTATGTAAACAGCCCTGCGGAGAATCCTAATGCAGAGGATGTAACCATTCAGAACGTCAATATTTCTGAATTCCAGAAGGCCGGCATTGTGGTTAAGACCACGGGCGAAGTGTTAATTGAGGACGCTGTCATTGCCGGCGCTGGAGAAACTGGCGTAATTGCTCAGAATGGCATCCAGATTAATAATACGCAGAACGCTGTTATCAATAATGCGGAGATTTCCGGACTCAATTATACCGGCGAGGACGAAGCCTCCGGCGTGCTGCTGGTCAGCGCCAAGGCGGATGTAAACGACTGCACCTTTGAAAACGTCGAAGGCGAGGTAGTACTCTATGACGATGAGTCGTCCGCTTCTGTTAAAGAAGGGGATACAGTTACTGTAATTACAACTGAGCATCAGGCTGTTATGACTGCTGAAAAGCCGGCTACCTGCACTCAGGACGGCAACAAGGCTTATTGGTACTGCGCGGACTGCGGAAAATATTTTGCTGACGAAGCGCTTAGCCAGGAAATAACCCTTGAGAGCACAGTTTTAAAGGCTGCGGGTCATGATTACAAGGATGGCGTATGCACTATTTGCGGCGAAAAGGACGGTTCGTTAGTACCTCCTCAGGATGAAGGAGATTTCAGCACCGTACTGCTGACTGTGCTGGCGGCCGTATTGCTGGCGGGCGCGGCAGGCTTAGCGGTATATGCTAAAAAGGCTAAGTCCGGGCGGTAATTGTTCTAGTATATCAAACCTTAATGTTAATGGCCGGAGCCGGATAAATAAGCGTTAACATTTATTGCGGCCGGGTTAACAAAGAGGCGTGAAAGCTTGAAATAGCTTTCGCGCCTTTTTTATTTCCATTGCGGGGCTTAGCGCTGATGGCCGCGCGGCGCGTGAGCGAAGACATACCGGGCGTATTTTAAAGACCGCGCAGCAAAGCGGATGCGGCGGGCATTTAAAGCAAAAATCTCCAACCGCAAAGGGGGTGAATTTTACGTTTTGCAAGGCGGCAGGACTCAGAAATACAGGGCGTATTTCAAGGACGGCAACATAGAAGAACTGGAAAATTCATCCCTCTGCGGCGCATTGTACTCTGATTGTATTGTCTAATGCGTTTAAAGAGCGCGGGAGCTTGTTTCTGCGCCGGCGCCGTGCTATAATCTTTAATGAATCGGCCATTTTGAGTTGGGCAAAGCGGATGAGTCATAAAAATAAAGCTCGGGCGGGTGGGGAATAGTTGAAAACTAAAAGAAATATATGCGGCAGGCAGCTTAACAGGATAAATATTAATGGAGCAGATTTGGAGTATTGCCTTGAGCGCAAGCGGGTGAAGAATATAAATGTGCGTATAAAGCCGGAGGGAATATTTGTTTCGGCAGGCTATAAGGTTGCATTGGAATATATAGAACGCTTTTTAATATCCAAGGCAGAATTTATTTTCAATGCTATGAAAAAATACTCGGATATGAGATACAGCCCCATGAAGGGCTTATATGAGGAAGGAGAGGAGGTATATATACTGGGGCGTATATATAAAGTGACTTTAAATCGGGGCAGGAACGGCGTGCGTCTGGAGCAGGAAAGGATAATGCTGTCATGCGGCAATCCTGCCGATTGCGCGCTGAGGCAAAGAATTATGAATAACTGGTTCAGGGAGCTTTGCATGCAGGCGGTATTAAAAGGCGTGGATAAGGTTTATGGTTTTTTTCAGGCAAGAGGGATAGAATATCCGCAGATAAGTCTGCGCAGAATGAGGGCGAGATGGGGAAGCTGTCAGCCGTGCGCCGGGAGGATATTATTTAATACTGCGCTTATACATGTGCCTGAAAAGTGCATAGATTATGTAGCGGCGCATGAGCTGGCACATTTTTTGCAGCCCGACCACTCAAAAAAATTTTATCAAACGCTGGAGGAGGTTATGCCTGATTGGCGGGAGAGAAAAAAGCTTCTGGAGGAATACGGCCGGGCCGTAATTATTTAGGGTAAAAGCTTTATGGGGGGGCGGGGCGTTTGGCAGGCGCGTAAAACGCGCCTGCCTGGGCCGCTCCCTTTGGGAGCGGCCGGCGGCCTTCGGCCGCAAACGCCCCGCCCCCTTTTTTAAGCCGGACGCCTGCTTTGCTTTATAGCGTCCAAAAAGAGCAGCACGCTTCTTGAAGGCTGCCTTGAATAGAGCAGGCCGTATTCTACTGCGTAATCCCAGCTTACAGGTAAGGTTATCAAGCCCGGATGCACGTCTGACCATGCGTCCAGACTTAGCAATATACAGCCGCTTTCCAGACTTATATTAAATACCTCCGCGTCGTAAAAATACGGGGCGTCTATAATTGTTATTTGAGGATGGTTTTTTTTAAGGGCTTCTCTAAGCCTGTCCAGTATGGGAGTATCTCCTTGCTTGACCATCATAAGCTGCTCGCCGTATAAATCCTCTATATTTAGAATTCGCTTTTGGGCCAGGGGATGGCTGCGGGGCACCGCACAGCATACTTTGTATTTCCCTAGAGGATAAATATTGCATCGGCTCAGCCATGACTTGGAGCTGCATGCGCCTGCCAGTATGTCAATGTTTTTTCCCAGTCCTGAAAGCGCCGCCAGAATATGGGTGCGGTTATCCTCAAACGGAACAATTTCAATTTGAAATTTTGCTTTAGCATCATCCATTTTATGCCATAAATCCATAAGTATTTTGCAGGGATACAGCAGGGAAGAGCCAATTCTGATTGTATGAGCTTCTTCCTTGTCCGCTTCGCGCGCCCGAGCGGCCGCCTGGTCAAAAAGCCTAAGTATATTCAACGCGTCCTCATAAAATAAGTACCCTGCCGGAGTAAGGGATATGCCATGATTGCTGCGTTCCAGCAGCCGAGCGCCTATCCTTTCCTCCAGGGAGTTAATCTGATTCATAACAGAGGCGGGCGTGTTGTAAAGCTTATCCGCGGCTTTGGAAAAGCTGCCGCATTGCACCGCGCATATAAAAGCTTTAAGCTGGCGCTCGTACATTGTAACACCTCCGCATTTAATAATTCTAAATGCATTATAAAGCTTTTTGCAATTCTCTGTCAAGCCTCGGGGAGGTATAATAAAATAAAAGGAAAAATAGGGCCAGAAAGCATATTACGGTTGAAAAGGGAGGAAAGCGCTATGTATTTGGGAGAGAATATTAAAAAGCTGGGATTTGGATTAATGCGTCTGCCTCAAAAGGATGAAGCGATTGATATTGAACAGGTAAAGCTTATGGTAGATAAATTCCTGGCTGCGGGTTTTACATATTTTGATACTGCGTGGGCTTATGCCGGAAGCGAGGAGGCAATACGCAAGGCGCTTATTGAACGTTATCCCAGGGATAAATTTCAGCTCGCTACTAAAAATGCGGCCTGGATAAATTGCAGGACTCGCCAGGAAGCAGCCGGCCAGCTTAATATCTCGCTGGAGCGGACAGGAGCGGGTTATTTTGATTTTTACCTGCTGCATAATTTGGGAGAAAGCCGCACGGCTGCGTTTGATAATTTTGATATGTGGGATTTTGTTCTGGAAAAGAAGCAGGAGGGTATTCTTAAGCATGTAGGCTTTTCCTTTCATTCTACGGCTGCGGAGCTGGATGAAATTTTAAAGGCACATCCCGAAATGGAATTTGTGCAGCTCCAGATAAATTATGCGGACTGGGACAATCCCTCTATTCAATCGCGCGCCTGCTATGAGACTGCGCGCAGACATGGTAAGCCGGTTATAATAATGGAGCCGGTTAAGGGCGGTATGCTTGCTACGCCTCCTCAGGCTGTGGCCGATATATTTAAAAAAGCTAATCCGGACGCCTCGGCGGCTTCATGGGCTATACGCTATGCGGCCGACTTGGAGGGCGTTATAACCGTGCTTTCAGGGATGAGCAACATCGAGCAGATGGAAGACAACATTTCATTTATGAAGAATTTTACTTCTCTGACAGCGCAAGAGAGGGAAGTTATCAGGCGGGCTCAGGAGGCTATGAACAGCATGCCTTTAATTCCATGCACTACCTGCAATTACTGTGCTAAGGTATGTCCAAAGAATATTGGTATTTCGGGAACATTTACCGCTATGAACTATCTGACGCTTTATGACAATAAGCCGGCGGCAAAGCATCAGGAGGAATGGCTTGTAGGAGGGCATGGAAAAAATAATGCAGCGCAGTGCGTAAAATGCGGAAAATGCGAGCAGGTTTGCCCGCAGCATATCAGCATACGGGCTGAGCTGGCTAAGGCGGTTAAGGAATTTAATTTATAATTTTTATGCCGGAATATATCCTCAGATTATAGGGAGCTAAAACGGTCTTGCATGAATTTGAGTTCTCAGGCGTCGATTTTGCTTTGAATACGTCAGATGCTGGTTGAAATTAGCGCAAAAAATGAAGAAATCATTTCGTTTTGAGGCGTGTAATGTCTTGCAAACTGAGGATAATAATAAATGAAATATATGTAAGGAGGAATAAGGATGTTAGGCGATTTTACTTACTGCAATCCTACAAAGCTGTATTTTGGGGCTGACGCGCTGGAGGGGTTGAATAAGGAACTGCCCAAATATGGAAATAATGTGATGCTGATATATGGCGGCGGCTCAATTAAGAAAAACGGCATATATCAAGAGGTGGTTAAAATTTTAGAGGCCAATGGGAAGAATGTAATTGAGGACGGTGGAGTTATGCCTAATCCTACCTCGGATAAGCTTTTAGATGGCTGCAGGAGGGCCAGGGAGGGGAAGGCTGATTTGCTTTTGGCTGTAGGAGGCGGCTCGGTATGCGATTATGCAAAGGCGGTTTCGGTTTCCGCTTACTGCGAGGAAGATCCATGGGAAAAATATTATTTGCGCATGGAAAATCCGGATAATAAGCTTATTCCGGTAGGCTGCGTGCTTACAATGGTGGGTACGGGCTCCGAAATGAATGGCGGTTCGGTTATAACAAATCATGCCCAAAGGCTTAAGATAGGGCATGTGTTTGGGGAAGAGGTATTTCCCAAATTTTCCATACTTAATCCTGAATATACCTTTACTCTGCCCAAATATCAAATGGTCGCCGGCTTTTTTGATATAATGTCTCATATACTTGAGCAGTATTTTTCGGGCGAGGATGATAATACTTCTGATTATATTATGGAAGGATTGTTAAAATCCCTTATACACAGCTCGCGTATAGCGGTTAGAAATCCAAAGGACTATGAAGCACGCAGCAATATCATGTGGATAGCGACCTGGGCTCTTAATACGCTTGTAGCCAAGGGGAAGACTACTGACTGGATGGTGCATATGATAGGGCAGTCCATAGGCGCATATACTGACGCTACCCACGGCATGACTCTTGCGGCGGTATCTTTGCCCTACTATCGCTATATTATGCCTTACGGGCTGGAGAAATTTAAAAGATACGCAATTAACGTTTGGGGCGTGCAGCCGGAGGGCAAGACGGATAAACAGATTGCGCTTGAGGGGCTGGACAGCATGGAGGAATATATGCGCGGGCTTGGGCTAGTCTTAAATGCAGCTCAGTTAGGCGTAACTGAGGATATGCTGCCCGGTATAGCCAAAGGCTCGTTTATTATGAAGGGCGGATACAAGGTATTGAATCAAGAGGAAATAATCGCTGTGCTTAAAGAGAGCATGAAGGCTTAAAAAATAGAGGCAGTAAAAGCCGTCCGGGCATTTTGCGGGCGGCTTTATTATTTTACGCGGTAAATTTTAATAAATACATATTAAAATTCAATAATTTTTGGCTTGAAGCTGGAAATAAGCTTGAGGGTGCTCGCAGACGGGACATACCTTGGGGGCTTCCTTGCCGATATGGATATGTCCGCAGTTTGAGCATTGCCATACCGATTCTCCCGGCTTTACGAACACCTGATTGTTTTGAATATTGCTTATAAGCGCACGGTATCGTTCCTCGTGCTCTTTTTCAATTCTGCCTACCCCTTCAAAAAGCCAGGCTATATTGTCAAAGCCCTCCTCTTTAGCTTCTTTGGCAAATTGGGCGTACATTTGGGTCCATTCAAAATTTTCTCCTCCGGCAGCGTCCAGCAGATTCTCGGGCGTGCCCGGCATTCCGTTGTGTAAAAGCTTGAACCAGATTTTCGCGTGTTCTTTTTCATTGTCGGCGGTTTCAAGAAAAATACGGGCTATCTGCTCGTATCCGTCTTTTTTGGCTTTGGACGCGTAAAAGGTGTATTTGTTCCGCGCTTGGGATTCGCCTGCAAATGCCGCCATTAAGTTTGCTTCAGTTCGAGTGCCTTTTAAATCCTTCATATTTACTATTTCCCTTCGTCCGTATATTGTCTAGCATTAGCGTCGAAAAAGGGCGGCGCGCGGCCGAGCGAAGCTCGGCCCGGCCCCGGCGGCCCTCTTTGGGCCGCCGGGGCCGCCAGGGAGCCTTTAAAGGCTCCCTGGCGCGCGCCGCCCTGGAAGCTTTAAGAAATAATACGCCTTGCCAAGCTTTTTAAACGACATGTGCCGGGTTCAAATTGAGCAGGAAGAGCAGGGGGCGCAAATTCACCTATTTCTAACTGTATTATGCATTGTACGCTAATACCGACTAATCATAATAATATCCTTAATGCGGATATTTATACGGATGGAATTTGAGCCATTATTGCAGCCCAGCCATCTGATGTTCGTATATCCTTTATTGAAAAGCCCAAATTATTAAGCTGCTGTTCTACCTCCGGAAGCCGTTCGTCTATTATGCCCGAGGATATAAAGGTTCCGTTTGGAGCAAGAAGAGCCGGGATGTCGGGCGCAAGCCTTATAATTATATCTGCAACTATATTGGCGCAGATTATATCATATTGACCGGTTAAACCTGCCGCCAAGTTATTCTGCATAAATGAGCAGTTATTCAGATTATTTAATTTAGCCGTAGCGCGCGCTATATTTACCGAGTTTTCATCTATATCTGTTCCAAAAGCGCTTTCCGCTCCCAGCTTAACTGCGGCAGCGGAGAGTATGCCGCTGCCGGTGCCTACGTCCAAAACCTTTTCTCCGCCTTTAATTAGCTGGTCCAGAAATTCCAGGCAAAGCCGGGTAGTGGCATGGTCGCCTGTGCCAAAGGCGCTGCCGGGGTCGATTTTGAGAATTTTTCTTTGGGGATTAACATAGGTTTCCCATTCGGGACATATAGCAAGACGCTTGCCTATTTCTATGGGCTTAAAATACTTTTTCCAGTTGTTAGCCCAATCCTGTTCGTTTACGCTTCCTGTGGACAGACTTAAGCCCGAGCTTTTATATGCCTTAAGCGTGGTTTTGAGGTTCATGAGCATGTCTCGTCCCTGCGGATTGTCAGGCAAATATATCTTTATAAGTGTTTGAGTTCGTTCCAGCAGCGCTTTGTCTACATAATCCCATAATTCCTTGTTGTTAGCAAGAAAATCTTCCAAATCCGCTTTATCCTCTACGGCCCAGCTGTTTATGCCGCACATACATATAATGCCTTCTAGATTGCTTATTGAAACTGTTCCAGGATTTATTATAATTTCAAACCACTCCATATTTGCCTCCAATTTTGACTTTTTGTTAATTAGGACCGGCTCCAGTTAAGTTTATTTTAAGAAGAGCCGGCGTGAGCTTATTCATTATTCTAACAGCTTTTATATGATTCGGGCAAGCGAATTTGCCATGCTTTTACTGCATGCGTTTTTTCCATTATTGATATGGGTGAGGAACTTATTTAATAGGTATTATAATATTATTTCAATTTTTACGGTTATATTGTGTGTTTCTGATATCATTTATGGTTTTAGCGAGCCGCGTTGAGCATTTATAAAAAAATTATCGTTTAATGACGTATTAAATTTAAGGGGTGAGACAAAATATATTAAAACAGGAGGCAATAAAATGCATAAAAGATGGGAAACGACAGTTATATTTTTAAGCGGCGCTGGAGGCTATTATGCGATAGAGCTTATGTGGCGCGGACATTCACATTGGACTATGGCCATTACCGGAGGGACATGTATGTGCTTATTGTACCGTTTAAACAGGCGTATTGACAAAAAGCCGATTATTCTCAAGGCGGTTGCCGGAGCGGGCATAATAACGGCCGTGGAGTTTTTAGTCGGATGCATAGTGAATCTGGGACTGAAATGGGAAGTTTGGGATTATTCCAAAATGCGTTTTAATGTGCTGGGGCAGATATGCCCGTTATATTTCTTTTTGTGGATGCTTTTATGCGTGCCTGTTTTTCCTCTTTGCAGGGCAATAAATAAGCATATTTTTCGTTAATAAATTCATTTGAATCAAATTGCAGGGCGGCTTGCAAAAAACCGATGTGGGTAATCATTGCCCACAGCTGTTGATAACTACCCGATTTTTTGTGGACAAATTGAGTTCTAGCGTGGTTGAGGGGGAATAAACTGTGGATAAAAATGCGACTGCTATAAACATGTCCACAAGCAAGCTGTTTACAAGGTATTATTCCCGAAGAAACGGGGATTTTGCCGAAGTGCAAATTATCCACAATAAGTTTTTCATTTTATTATCAAGCTGTATAAAATGCAGGATTGCCATAATTATATTGCGCAAATATATATTGCGATTTGAGCATATATATTATACAGGCTCATTGATATTTGGCTGGGAGTGATATAAATATGAAAACTAAGCTGGCGGCAGTTGCAATGGCGGCAATAATAGCGGGAATATTATTTTTGGGCAGGCATACTCTCATTATAGCGGCAACGGGAGAAAGTGAAACAAACGCCCTTTTTGACGGTATAAAAATAGTGTTGGACGCAGGACACGGAGGCATAGACGGCGGAGTAGTCGGCATTAAAACTAAGACTAAGGAAGCCGAGGTTAATCTTTCTGTTACATATAAGCTGAAAAAGCTGCTCGAAAGCGTAGGAATACAGGTATTTCTAACGCGCACTGATGAACGAGCGCTGTGCGCGGATGATATATATACTAAAAAGCTGGATATGCAGCTTCGGGGCGAACTTATAGCGGGAGTTAAGCCGGATATTATTGTGAGTATACATATGAACTCCTATCCCGATCCAAGCGTCAAGGGGGCGCAGGCATTTTATTATCCTGATTCTGAAGCAGGGGAGCAGTTGGCTACGTTGGTGCAGAGCAGTTTAAGAGAAATATTGGATCCGAGCAATAAGCGTGTGGCAAAGGCGGAGGATTTTTTTCTTTTAAGGACATATTCCAGTCCCAGCGTGCTGGTAGAATGCGGTTTTATGACCTGTCCGGAGGAGGAGGCGCTGCTTTTGACTGATGAGTATCAGGATATGGCGGCTTATGCTGTGTTTTGCGGGCTAGTAGATTATATAGCGGCAGTAGGCTGAGGGTTTGCTTAGGGGGGATGGGCGGCGCGCGGCCGAGCGAAGCTCGGCCCGGCCCCGGCGGCCCTTTCAGGGCCGCCGGGGCCGCCTGGAGCCCTAAAGGGCTCCAGGCGCGCGCCGCCCTAAAAGCTTTATTGGTTTCCGCCTCGCCGGGCGGCGTTTGGCAGGCAAAGCCTGCCTGGGCCGGGCCTATAAGGCCCGGCTCGCGGCCGAAGGCCGCAAACGCCGCCCGGCGGGGCGGAAACCCTGCGCGGCCTTCGGCCGCGCAGGATATAATCTAATGCAATTAAGGCCGGGCTATAAGCCCGGCCTTAATTGCATTAGATTATATATTTTTCTTTTTTCTTTGGTCTTGCGTTTAACTCGGCTTTTTTCTCCTCATAACCTGGACGTCCAAGCATGGCATAGGTTGCGTTTTTGCCTTCCTCTACTCCAGGTTGGTCAAATGTATTAAGATTCAGCATTGCTCCGGTGTATGCGGTTTCAAGCTCGTAAAAATATAATAGCTGACCAATAGTAAAGGCATTTACCTCGGGCAGGGTGATGGTATGGCTTAGCTTGCCGCCTTTAAGCACGGCGTATTCAGTAGCAGTCTGCTCAGTTTTAATTAATTCCTGCATGGTATGACCGCAAAGGAAATTAACAGCCGGAATATCTTCGCATCCGCTGGGTATGCTTACATCGCCGCGATAATTGTCTACGCCCAAAAAGGTTATAACCTTATCATTTGGGCCTTCGGTATAAAGCTGTATCTGCGAATGCTGGTCGGTTACTCCCAGAGCTTTTACTGGAGTCTGTCCGGCGTTAATTTCCTGTCCGTCCAGAGAGTAGCGCTTGCCCAGGCTTTCTCCCCAAAGCTGGCAGTACCAGTCCGCCATAAATTTAAGACTGTCGGCATAGGGCATCATAACGGAGATATTCATGCCTTTATTCATGCATATGTATTGCATGCATGCGGCCATAAGCGCTGGGTTGGAGTATATATCGTCATTTTTGCAGAGCTTATCCATATAAGCGGCTCCTGAGAGCAGTCCTCGGATATCTATTCCACATACTGCGGCTCCAAGCAATCCTACAGGGCAGAGCTCACTAAAGCGCCCGCCTACTCCGTCCGGTATAATGTAATGCTTAAAGCCTTCGCTGCGTACAAGCTTTATAAGATTGCCCTTCGCTGCATCGGTGGTTGCTATAACATGGCTTGCCGCATCTTTTCCCAGCTTTTTTTTGAGCAAATCCCATATAATAAGGTATTGAGTCATGGTTTCAGACGTACTGCCCGACTTGGTTATAATATTAAAGCAGGAACTTTCCAAATCTATTACATCTAAAAGCGCCAGCATGCGTTCAGGGTCTACGTTATCCTCTACATATAACCGTGGTCCGCCCCGTTTTTCGTCGGACAGCTCGTTATAATGCAGGTGATTAAGCGCCTGCTGTACTGCTATAGGCCCTAAAGCTGAACCGCCTATCCCCAGAATTACAAAGCTTTTATAATTCTTCCTTATTTCATTGGCAGTTTGCAATATATCGGCAACTATATCCTCCTGATTATAGGGGAGCTCACTCCAGCCCATCATGCCCGTGCCTCTGTGCTGGACAAAGTATTTATAAGCGTCTCGCGCGGCAGGCGCGGTTTGCTCCAGCTCTGCTTGCGTGATGCCGCTTTTGCCAGCGAATTCGGCCATCATGTTGTTTACGTCCAGCCTTAAACGCATATTGTCATTATATTCTTTATCCATTTAACGCATATCCTTTCTATTATTCAATGAATATATTATATTGTGAAATTACCGGCCTGTCAATTTATCCCGTATGTTATCTGCTTATACTGTATAGTTTGAGCTTGCAGTATTTAAATACTGGTTTATATGTATATGTTTGTGAACTGCTAATTTATATTAGCGGCCGCGTTATTTACGCCGCAGCGGCGCTTGGAGAGGGAGAAGCAGACGGGACGGGAGCTTCGCTCGGGCACTCCTCTTCCTCCGCAGGGTTATATACCTCGCGTATATATGCTCTGGAGACATATAGGTCTAAATTATCCCCGTCTCCTCTGTTATAATAATGTATTACTAATATCCGCCCGTCTGATAAATCATATTCCATATAGGCGTCCTCAACCTTATCAA
>OGCQ01002325.1_pt1 | contig 19852 bp, 14 predicted proteins | sample 1570161 | NCBI WGS metagenome assembly OGCQ01 (sample SAMEA4384402, study PRJEB24528) | human gut metagenome
GTCAATCCTCTATTTTCATTATAGGCTGTGATAAGCTTTCATGATTCGTTGAAAACTGAATAACGAGTTTATAAACATAACTCCCTCCCCTCTGGATGCTCCGGATGGTCGGATTTTTCAGGGGGGGGGTGGAGAGCCCTATGGGGTTCTCGCTCGTTGAATCAATCATCGGATAGTGACATTCGTGGTGAAAGCAACAGGAGAGTTATGTATTCATCGAAAAGTTGAATATGTGAGTTGCTCTGTGTCTGCAGTCACCTGTTATTGCTAGGTCTGCCAGACCGTCCCGGGTCTTTCTCATGCCATGGCTCTATCCGATAGAAATGAAAGAATTTTGAAGGAGATTGAGTTATGTTTAAATTTCTGAAAGAAAAGAAGAAAGATAATAAGGGATTTACACTGGTTGAGCTGGTTGTTGTAATTGCGATTCTGGCTATCTTGGTTGGTTTACTGGCACCACAGTATACGAAGTATGTTGAGAAATCAAGAAAAGCAGCAGATGTTTCCAATTTGGATAATCTTGTGTCCGCAATTAAGGTTGCAACAGCAGATGAAGCGTATTCTGACATTATTCCTGTAACTGCGGGTGCAGATGGTGCTATTGCAGATACAAAAATTGAGATTATAATTGATGCTGCAAAGACTGTTGTTAAAGTTGGTGGAAAGGCAATTGGTGCTACTTCAACAGATTCAAAGGAAGTTGCAGTTTACAAAGCATTAACAGAGTATGCTTCAACAGAATGGACTACTACAAAATTGAAATCAAAAGCATGGCATAAAGGTGGAGATGCATCAGATGGAGAAGGAGCATATATTAAAGCAACATGTGAAGTTTCATCAACAGGTGCAGTAAAAGTTACATATGATCCAACTACACTTAAAGATACAGCAAATAAATAGTTTTTAGCTTTTCGATGAGTACATAATGATTCTTTATTTTCTTAAATGAAAGTTGCTATCTCGATGAACTGTAAAGTAAGGAGATAGTAATATGTTAAAGTTATTTAACAAAAAGAAAAAAGATAACAAAGGTTTCACATTAGTTGAACTTGTAATTGTAGTTGCTATTCTGGCAATTTTAGTGGGCATTCTTGCACCACAGTATACAAAGTATGTTGAAAAATCAAGACAGTCAGCAGATGCTAGTAACCTTGAAAACATTGTTAAAGGTTTTAAAGTAGCTGCGGCAGATACTGATTATAATATTATTCCAAATGGAAAGACTGCTGTGGCTACATTTAAAATTTGCATGACAAAAGATGGTACTACTATTACACCTGATAATGCGCCAACTGACGGAGACACATGGGCGAAAGCGCTCAAAGAATATACAGGATATGATTTTTCTGTTACAGATGGTGGAAAAGAGATTAAACTGAAATCAAAAAAATGGAAACTTGAAAAAACTATTGTCGGAAAAGTAGGTGATTCTGCAATTGGTGCTCTTGTAACTATTAAATCAGATGGTTCTGTAACAGTAGAATATGATCCTGCTTCCGTGAAAGATGGAACTTCTGGACCAGAGGCTTAAGTTACAGATGATAATTAAAAATGATTTGAAAGGAAAATTCCTATGCTCCTTTTCTTAGAAATAATACCTTACATAATAATTTTCATATTCGGAATTGTCATCGGCAGTTTCTTAAATGTCTGCATTTACCGGCTTCCCCTTGGGGAGTCGGTGGTGGTGGCGCCTTCGCACTGCATGGGTTGTGGTGGGAAGCTGCGGTGGTTTGATATGGTTCCGGTGGTTTCTTGGATCGTGTTGGGCGGGAAGTGCCGGTTTTGTAAGGCTAAGATTTCGGCGCAATATCCTATCATAGAGGGTGTCAATGGCATCCTCTATGTAGTGATTTGTGTTGTGAATGGGCTGAATGTTGTGAGTTTTGTTTATTGTCTGATGGGGTCTGCTCTGATTGTGTTGAGTGTGATTGACTGGAGGACTTTTGAGATTCCTTTTGGGATTAATGTTTTTTTGTTTGTGCTGGGCGTTGTGGCTACCGGGCTGGATGGGATGAGTGGTCTGGTTGGACATTTGATTGGCATGGTTTGTGTCAGTGGGGTGCTGGGGATGATTTATCTGGTCAGTGGCGGTGCGGCTATTGGCGGCGGTGATGTGAAGATGATGTTTGCCTGTGGGCTGATTTTGGGATGGCAGCGGATTTTGCTGGCTTTTCTGGTTGGCTGTATTGTGGGTTCGGTGGTTCATATGATCCGCATTAAAGTGCAGGGAGCCGGACGGGTTCTGGCTATGGGGCCTTACCTGGCTGTGGGCGTGATGCTGGCGGCTTTGTGGGGAAATAGCTGGATTGGCTGGTATCTGGGCTTGCTGGGACTTTGACACAGTGTTTTCAGTTGCAAAAATACATTTCCGTTGGATGAAGTGTATTTTTGCATTTGAAAATATATTATTGCTTCCGGCAGGATTGCAGAGATGCGCAATAGAAAGAGGTCATGGGATGTATGATGCGTATCTCGTAGCAAGAATGTCGATGGCATTCTTGAAGTGAGTACTTGGATGGAGGAACTTAGGATGGCACGTTTTTTGAGTATTGAGGCTGAGAGTACACAGATCAGAGTGGGAGAGGTGGAGATTTCCGGACGTAAGGGACGGATGCTTCAGTGTTTTTGCGTACCTGTTCCCCAGGGGTCTGTGGAGGATGGACAGATCCGAGATACCAAAGGTCTGGGGGAGCTTTTGAGGCAGCAGCTGAATGAGCGGGGGATCCGCACAAAGAAGGCTTGGTTTGTTACCGGTTCTACCAGGATTGCCAGCAGGGAGGTACAGATTCCGCTGGTAAAGAAAAGCCGGATCCAGAGTATTATTGAAGCAAATGCAACAGATTATTTTCCCATTGATGTGACCAAATATGTTATGTCCTATATAATTCTGGGGATCACCGGAGAGAAGGGCAAAAAGGGCGAGGAGGCTGAGCAGAAAAAGGCTGCTGACCAGGAGAGACAGTACAGGCTGATGGTGTATGCATCTCCCAAGGCAATTTCCACTGCCTATTATGAGTTTGCCCAGAGTGCAGGCTTGAATCTGGCGGGAATTACTTATACCGGAAATACGGTGTATCAGACTGTGCAGGAGGAATATACCTCCGGTGCCCATATTCTGATCAAGGTGGAGCTGGAGAATACAGGTATCAGTATTATTAGGGACGGTAAGCTTAGTTTCCAGAGAAATATTAATTATGGTATGGAGAGTGCGGTGGAAACGATCCGCAGCTTTCCTCAGTTTGGTGACAGGCTGGAGGTTCAGGATGCGCTGCAGCTTCTGTCAGAGAAAAAATGGATCTATCCTTCCCTGGACGGCCAGATCGGGGAGGAGCCTGATACTGTAAAAAGTGAAGTGACAGAGAGCCTTCGGTATCTGGTGGGAAATATTTCCCGTATTATGGATTATTATATTTCCAGAAATGGGGATGTGAATTTTGAAAGTATTGTTCTGTGTGGCATGGGCGGTCAGGTGCAGGGGCTGGCAGAGCTTCTGACTCAGGAACTGGGGCAGAAGGTGGAGCTTCTCACAAAGATTACCAGATATTCCGTGCCTGATACAAACAAGCATGAGGGACTTTTCCTTTATATTGCAGTGATGGACCCTGTGAAATCCGGACTGAACCTGATGGAGAAAACCGGACGGAAGCAGAAGGAAGTGAAGGAAACCTTAAGCGGTGCCTGGGTAGTTTTTGGCGTAGGTGCTTTGGCGGCTGTGGCTCTGGCGGCTGCAGGAGTGGGGGCAAGGATTTACCAGACCCATGAGCAGGATAGGCTGAACCAGAGAATTGCCGAGGAACAGAGCATCGAGGATGTGTATGCGGCTTATAATAATGCCAAATCCCAGTATGATAATTTCCAGAGCATGTATGCTTATACCAATACCCCAAATGAGGGACTGGAGGCTTTTATCCAGGAAATGGAGGAAAAAATGCCTTCCAGTATTACGGTGGAGACCTTTAGCTCTACAGGCAGTCAGGTAAGCTTTTCCATGAGAGTGGCCAGCAAGTCTGAGGCTGCCAATACACTGATCCAGTTGCGAACCTTTGACAGTCTTTCCTCTGTAACTACCACGGGAATTGATGAAGGTGAAGATGGAACAGTAACCATGTCTGTAACCTGTACATACAGAAATCCGGCATTGCTTGATGATGCAGAATAGGAGACAGAATATATGAATCTTTCAATGCGCGATAAAAAAATATTACTGATGTTTCTGGGAGTGCTGCTTTTTGCCTTATCCTTCCTTTTCGTGTATAAGCCGCAGATGGAAGAGGCTGCCCAGATTTCCGCAAATAATGACAGTCTCCAGGAGAGACTGAGCCAGCTTCTGGAACTGGCCCAGAACCGGGAGCAGTATGTAAATGACACAGAGACCATGCAGGCAGAGATCGATGAGTACTGCAAACAGTTTCCATATACTGTCCGTTCAGAGGACGGAATTGTCCTGGCTATGAATATGGAGAATTCCCTGGACATGACCATTTCCAATGTGAGCCTGGGAGAAAGAACCTTTGTATATTCTATGGATGGAGGCTCCAATGCAGATGGCGCAGAAGCTCCTCAGGAGACTATGATGGAGCAGGGCAATCAACAAACCCAGGATCAGATTGACCAGATCGAGGGCACTGATTCCTCTCTGGGAAATGATGGCTATTCAACCATAGATTCCAGTAATTCCGTACAGCCCACCATTCAGGGAGATTCCACAGGAACTCCCGCACTGTACCGCACCCAGGATACGGTGCAGTTCAGCGGTACCTACAAAAGTCTGAAGGAGGCTGTTAAATATCTGGCAGACCAAAGCGGCAGGATGACACTGGACAATGTGAATGCTTCCTTTGATTCCTCCACAGGAAACCTTACAGGAACCATGACCATCAATATCTTCTCCATGACCGGCGGCAGCACCAGCTACTCCGCACCGGATGCAGGAAGCACAGTCTACGGAACCGACAATATTTTCGGAACCATAGAGAACACCAAAAAGAGCAAGAAAAGCAAGAAAAAGGCGGCAGAAACCGTAGTTGCAGATACCGAAGCACAGCAGAACCAGGAAGCGGCCCAGACACCAACAGACGAGACAACAGATTCTACCCAGAGTGCAGAAGCTGCAGCTCAGTAATATCATAGATGAGAGCACTTTAGAGGGGAATAGAAAGCCCCTCTAAAGCTGTATATACAGGAATAGAAAAACGGGAAAGGAGTACATGCAGAATGGACAGAAAAAAACTACACAAGGACAACACAGGAATGACTTTGCTGGAAGTGATCGTGGCAGTTAGTATATTCTCCATCACCGCAATCGTACTCTTGCAGAGCTTCGTCACCTCAAGCAGGATCAACAAGAAGTCTAATACTTATCTGGAGGCAACCACTACAGCACAGAATGTAATGGAAGAGATTAAGGCGAAAAGGTTCAAGGAGATTGCACTGGCGTTTAATTATCCGGTGGATCGACTGGGAAATAGCAGATTTTCTTTTTTACAGTCTCAGGTAGCCAATATAGGAAATTCTTTACAGATTAAAGAAGTAACCAGGCAAAATGGAACCGATGGAGGGGTTACATATTCTGATGTCCGTCAGTACAATGCTTCAGATAATGAAGATGATTCTAAAGTTACAGCATCTGTTATTTCACATGATGGTGGCAAGAGCTATAAATTCAATGCAAATAAGATAGGTAAGTATTATTACACTATGACAAATGTGGAAACACTGCATGATAAATTTGATGTTCTGGTAGAGTTTGACGGTAGCAGGGATTCTGGTTATAAGAAAAAGACAGCTACCAACAATGAATATGGAAAGAATGACTATCTCTCTCCTAATATTACAAAGCTGGATTCGAAAAAGAATGCATTCCTGATCATGGAAAAGAACTGGGATGAGAATGCTATGAAAGAAATGATAACAAAACAATGGGGTTATGCAAAAGAACAATGGGGAATTGCCAAAGGAAAATGGGAAAAGGATCATCCTGATCAAAATACGAATGAGTATGATACAATTTGTCCTGAACCTCAGGCACTGAACGAGCAGGATGTTTATGCCCGCACAAAGCGTATTCTTAAAGTAAAGGTTGAGAACAGCAGTGGTGGAGGAATCGTTGTAAAGGCTAAATATATTTTATATGCCTATAATTATGCAAAAGAGGGTGGATCTGAATATGAAAAGATGTCCATCTGTCCATGCTATGGTAAAAGTCTGGAAAAAGTTTTAGAGAATGATTCAGAATTTCCTGAAAAGGGTTGTTTCTGTACATATTCCAGCCCATATACTCCAATTTATGGCTCTGAGAATGAAGATGATCTGCAGAGTATTTATATTTTTTATTATCCAAATTATAACTCAACAAGTCAGACAAATCCTTTGGATGAAATTATTTTTGACAACACTCAGATTCAGGTAAAAGATGGTAGTGCGATGGTGAATTATCCTGTTAATCTTTATGTTACTAAGCAGAGAGATGAGAAGAATAATGAGCCTACTCAGGCACAGGAAATAGGATATAAAATGCGTCTGACTGTGAAAGAGGCACCTACTAAACCCTGGACGGCAAATAAAGGATTATTCAGGGCTTCCACTACTTTGCTTACAAATTTGGATTATGACATCAGTAACGTGACAGATATTTCAAAAAGAACCAAAACATCACAGATGAAGCTTATATATCAGGATACGAATGGAAATAAAACTACAGATTATAGTGCTAAAACTATTCTTTCCGGTAATGGTTTGGATAACAGACTTGCGGAAGACAGAATTTACTCTGCTGTTGTGAAAGTATATAAGCAAGGAGCCGCTGATAGAGATTTTCCAGACAGTGATCTGATTGTAAGTCTGGATGGAGCTAAAGAAAATTAGACAATTATGGAAATGTAAGATAAACGGTTTTGCGGACAGCCAGGGAGGTACTATGCATAAAATAAAATGGGTACAAAACAGAAAAAAGAATCAGGGTTTTTCTCTGCTTACTGTAATTGTATCGGTAGCCTTTATTGGAATCATGGCCATGTTGGTTCTGTATATGGCACTGGCAAATTTTAATATGAAAGTAACTGATCTGAAAGGAAAGGACAGTTTTTATACTGCTGAACAGGCCCTGGAGGAAATTCGCACCGGACTTCAGGAGGATGTGGGAAATGCAATGTCTATTGCTTATACCAAAGTTCTGGAAACCTATTCTAAAGACGCTGATGTTACCGGAGATGCCACTTTGGATGAACTGAGACAGTCCAGCTTTAAGGAACTGTTCGTAAAAGAGCTGGTGAAGCTTTTACAGAATGGTGAGAATTCCAATCAGTATAGCATTAAAAAATTAAATGGTTATCTGGATATGACAGATAGCAGCAACCAGGGTCAGAATAAAATAGATTCCAATAAGGAAACCATGGTTGTTGTAAACCCGGTTGGCAAGGCACCAGATATGAAAAAAGATGTGAAAAATGGTGTCGTTCTGAAAAATCTGAAAGCTATTTATGTAGATTCTGCAGGCAGGGCTTCAATTATTGAGACAGATATCAGACTTGGAATTCCAAAGGTTCAGTTCCCTACACCCTCTACTTTGCCGGATCTGATGCATATGAGTGTTGTTGCAAACAAGGGTATTGTATGTGAAAGTGGTGAAGCAGAGATACAGGGAAAGGTTTATGCCGGACTTCTGGATACATATAAAAATGAAAACATCAACAAAAATGATGGATCTGACTGTGTCAGTGTAGAGGTAAATAATGGCGCAAAGCTTTCTGTAACATCAGGAGATCTGTTTGTATGTCAGGGAAATATTAATGTAGGAGTTAACTCTTCTTTTTCCAGTGGAAGTACAGTATCCCTGTGGGCGCAGGGAGTAAATTTGAATACTTCTACAGTGGAACTTCTTGGCAAAACCTATATTGCAGATGATTTGACTGTTAATAAAGGAAACGGAAGCAAGGTAACTCTCAAAGGCGAGTATTATGGTTTTGGCAATCCCAGTGAATCCTCAAAAGATATTAGTAAAAATCCAAACTGGATTGATGAGGATAACAGTAAGAATCCATTATACACTGAATATGCTCGTACTACTTCAGCATTGAGCAGCGCAATTACCATTAACGGCAAGAATACGACCATGGATTTATCCGGATTGCAGAAGATAATGCTGGCAGGAAAGAACTATATTGCAAGCAGTAAGATAGTTGGACAGCGACCAAATGGCAGCGATATTATGACCGGCGAAAGCCTGACAGTAAAGGGAACTCAGCTGGCATATCTGCTTCCGCCACAACTTTTGGATAATGGGGAGAAGACAAATCCTATGACTTATAATGAGTATCTGGATTTAATTGGCGGAGAAAATGGTGCAGGCAGTGTTGTAATAAAGAATAATGTTCCAGTAGCAGAATGGGGAAATAAAACCCTTGAGGAGATTGGGGTAGACAGTACAAAACCTGTGCAGGAGGTTTTCTATAATGATAATTCTGCCGGTGATGGGGGTTATGTCTATTTTTATCTGAATTTTACGGACGCCAGCAAGGCAGCAGCTTTCATGCAGAATTACTATTCAGATAGTAATATAACTGCTGATGTGTCTGACACAGATACCAGCAAAAATAAAACTATGAAGCAAAAGATGGATGAATACCTCAGTTTCTATTTTGGTGATCAGGCAGGCGTGACAGTAAAGGATCCCCAGACCTATCTGCGCTATATTACTAATGGAAATATTCTTTCTTATTCTGGGCAGACAAAAACCGGAACCTTAAACAGCGCTACAGATACTAACCCGGGAACAGCACTGAATGATGAACAGGCAAGCTATCAACAGCAATGGTATGCGTTGAATCGCAGAATGATCATAAATTATGAACTTTTGAAAAAGGTTTACAAGGAAGATAAAGAAACCGTTGATCATGATGAAACTGACTGTTCCAGAAGTGTGTTTGATAACATGGTGAATGAAGAGGGGTTGAAGAACTTTGTTAAGGCGCACAATGAGGGGGAAAATAAATATAGATTTACATCTGATGAGGAAGATGGTGGTTTTACTGCTATTTTCGCCGATAATGAATCCGGTAATCCTGTTGAAATCAATACGGATAACAAGGAAAAACTTCGCCTTGTTGTAGCTACCGGTGATGTTACAATAAAAACCAATGTGAATTTTTATGGTATTATCATGGCGAAAGGTAAAATTAGGATGGAATCAGGTGCAAAGTTAATTGCTGCTCCTCTGGATGCGGCCAGAATTTTCCAGGCACAATCTACAGCAGATGGGATTTCTCCCAAGGATTTGTTCTGGGATGGAGATAAATATGTGTTGGGTAATACCACAACCACAGACGATAATTCCGGTACAGAGACAAAACGCAATACAACCTATGATCTGGCAGAATGCATAACCTATGAAAACTGGAAAAAGAAATAAAGGAAACTGGAACTATTCAGCAGTCTGCTGTTTTGAGAAGCTGCTGAACGATTATAAGAAATTTTAGAAAACAGGCGGGCATGTTTATGAAGCAGAAGAACAATAAAGGTTTTACGCTAGTTGAATTAATTGTGGTGATTTCCATATTTACAATATTACTGGGAATCCTGGGACCTTCTGTCAGTTCAATATTCAGTTATCGGGCCAAACGTGCAGCAAACAGTATTGTGTCTGCGCTGGACAAGACAAAAACAGAAGCCATGAACCGTCTGGTAGGTGAAATGGTACTCGAAAGGACAGATGACGGTTATTATGTAAGCTATTATCTGGATCGCGGTAAGCAGAGCGGGATAGTAAAAGAACAAGCTGAGAAAATTGCTCCGAAAAATACATTGATAAGTTATACAACAACTGCGAATACGGCGGGAACTGAAATGCAGTTGGGAGAGAAACTGATTTTTACATTTAACAGGGAAGATGGCAGCTTCAGACCGTTGCAGGAAAGTATTATTCGTTCTGATGAGATAACTAATTCATTACAAAATCATAGAGATATTTCTTTTCCAGATAAAATGATTGCTGACAATGCGGGAAATTACTGTACAAGTATTACAGTAAAAGGTGGTTCCAGAACCAGCACAATAAAGCTGGAAACAGGAACTGGAAGTTGTACAGTAACGGTTAGTTGAATGGTTTTAACTTTTCACCAAAAAATATCCTAAAGTATAAGTATGTATGCAGGTGACAGGAGAGATTCATATGAAACAAAAAAACAAGGGTTTTACATTAATAGAATTGGTTGTAACCATAGCAATTATAGCCATATTTTCAGGAGTAATTCTGACTGTGGTTGGTACAGGGGCACACAGCTACCGAACTACTTCAAGCAATACGAAAGTGCAGATGGAAACCCAGGATGTTATGGATCAGATCCAAAATATCATTATCGATGTAAATCGCAGCGTTTACTATACCTATGGTGATGCCATGAACAGCAGTGTAGGTGATTTGGTATCAAATGATATTGATTCTAATGGAGAGGCTTCTGGTACAGCTATGTCAAAGACTTTTATGGCATGCAGTGGGAAAGAAAGTTCAGATTCTGCTGGATCTGGAGATCAAGAATATGATTATTCCTGCGATGTTATTATGTGGAATAAGCAGGAGCAGAAGCTCTATTATGCCTGCAGAACCTGGAAAGGAACAGAGTCTGTAAAAAATAAAACAACAGATGATTCCGGTACAGATGAAAATAGTACTCCAACGGTAAATGAATCATCTGCAAATGGAGTTTCAGCAGGGACTGGAAGTGAAACAGAGGTACTGGATATTACAGACAGCGATATGGAAGTAGCGGATGCCACATCTGATGGAGAAAATATGGGTACGGCTGTGTCTACCAGAACAAGTGAAATTCAGAATAAGGTGGATAAGACTGTCCTTGCAGAAAACATTACAGATTTCCGTGTAGATGTATCTAAGGCGGTAAGTGAGCGGATTATACGTTTTCAGTTTACAGCGGATGTAAATGGAAAAGAGACCACTACTGTTCATACCGTAAATCTCCGAAACCAGATCCAGATATCCAAACCGGAGGATGGCTACGGCAAATCAGATGGAGATACCCAATGGATTCTGCTTACCAATTACCCAACCGAAGTAGAACCCGGTAAATCTGTCACCGGATTCTCCAAACTTATGAAGGGCAATATCGACCCGGATACAATAAAATGGGTGGTAGATTCAGGAAATGGAGCATTTACAGCAGGTGCAGAGGGCTCTGATGATTCATTAGTGACATTGACGGCAAACAGTGATGCGAAAGATGGAGATATTATCACAATACATGTAGAAGCGCGGACAAGTGATGGAAAAACAGTGCAGTCCAGAACTGCAACTATCAAGGTTGTCAGCAAAAAAGTGCCTCAGAGTTTGATACCGAGTACAACAGAAGTATTGCTTGGCGTAGGGAACAGCTACAATCTCACATCTATAAGATGGAACGTAAAATATAGTGATGGAACAGAATCTGAAGAAGTGTCTGCAGATTCGTTAACATGGAGTATGTTATCGAATATAGATGGAATTACATTTAACGCGGGAAACATAAAGATAGAAAAAACAGATAATGGGCCGGGAACAAATGCTGATAATTCACAATTTAATCTGAAAGTATCATATTCTGATCCAAATAATACGGGAACGAATGTAGAGGGAACTTTACATGTAAAACTGGCAAGACTTGATGTTACATCTCCAACAGGTACTTACAATGTAAATGATGATAAAAACTTTACTTATATATATAAGGAAGGTGGTATTCAGAATAATGATAAGGTTGGAACATTAAATCCGGTTTATACTTCAGATCCTGTAGGCAAGGTGATAAGTACAGGTGATAAATTTATAGCGGATGATGTTGGAAGCTGGAATGTGCAGGCAACTTTGAATATGAGTGAAATTGGTGGCTTTGGTGGAAATATAACTGGGGAAAATCAGTTTAGTGTGCAAGAGCAAACAGAACAGGCACAGGTGAAACTTCATAACGATAGTGGGTTGAATACAATTATTCCGGGTAAAAATTATACCTGTTCTTCAAAGTACAATGAGAATGAATTTTATTTATCATCAGACTGGTCTGGAACAGATGATAAGCTTGAAATAAAATGGAGTGTATCTCACAAATATTCTGCTAACACAGGATTTTTGAGTGGTGGCTCTTATACATCCGATATTACTATTAAATCAAAAGATAATGTTACCCTGCATGTGGGAAGTGATGAAAAAGGATTTGTTTTAGAGGCTGATTTGACAGTTAAAGATTATAACGGTAATATAACACATCATTATCGTGGGAATATGAATGTTAAAATTGCGAGAGGAGTTAGTATTCAGAATACGTTTGAGGATAATTCAGAAGAAACTCAGAACTTCAAAGCATTTCGTGGTCGTAGATATCAATTAAAAGCTGTAGTTAATGTGTCAAAATATAATTCTATTACAAATCAGCATGATACAGAAGAACTTAAATTACAGCCGGATAAGTATACATGGATTATTTCAGCAAATGGAAAGTATGCGCCAGGTATTACTTCACTTGATATTGAAGAGAATTGGTTGGATTTTAATATTACTGTAAAGGTAACTGATAGTTATGATAATATTATTTATCCACTGAATTATGAGAATTTAAAGGATAATAAAAATGTTAAAGTTGAGGACACACCAGTAAATGCAGAAGTTGTTGCGGTGGATAATAAGACATCCTTATTTCCGGGAGATACCACGAAGTTGTATCTCAGACTTTGGAATGAAGCAGGAACATTGGATGGACAGGCTGACTGGTCTGGTTTTAGTTCGGATAAATTATGCGTAGTGGCGGATACTAATGCTCAAACTATACACCAGGATTCAATATACCAGAATGATGTTGTAATTCCGATAGAAGTCAAAGCATCAACTGATGTGAAAGAAATAACTAATATTACTATACCAGTAAAATACAAGTATAAAAGTGGAGGGCAAGTAAGCAATAGTGAAGAGGAGACGTCTATTAATATCACAATTACACCATTAAACATGGTCATCAATCCTTCTTCTTACGAAGCCTATGAATCTAATTCTGTAACGATAGCGGCCAATATTTATAATGCAGATTCTAATGAAGATGTTACAAACAGTTATGTAATTAATTGGTCACTTAGTCCTGAAGATGCAAGTTATAATCTTTCAAAAACAACAGGGAATGAAACAATATTAAATGTTGTGAAGCCACCAGAATCTATGAAGAAAGTGAAAATTACAGCTACTGCGAAGAATAATTCTGGAGATATAGTTTGCACCGCATCAACAGAAATTACTGTTAACGAAAAGAATACGATTTCCAGATCTTACAATTTGGGAAAGGGTGATCCACAAAAATTATTTGAGAATATGAGTGTTAATAATGTAGCTGTTAATTCAATAACTGCCAGTTATGCAACATCTGAGGGAATAACGAAGAACTGTGAAATAAACGCAATTCCAACATTAAGTCTAACAACAGGAAACATTTGTAAAAACTTGCAAGTGAATATGAATGCAGATTCATCAGATTTTAAGAAATACAAATATATATTGATTTCTGTTGATACTCAAAATACATTGTACAAGTTTTATATATATCCTGTTGAATTAAATGTTTATGATTGTGAAACTGGAAGGAATGGTACTGCAATTGCCTATGTACCGACGGATACAGAAAGTATCCAAAGATCATCATCTCTAATTGAAAAAGATAATGATGATAATGGAAATGGATACACTTATTCATACGGGTTTAATGATTATAAGGCACAGATACGATTGAGTATTGACAGTAGAACGGGAGTTGGCTATTTCAGTGGTGATTATGTAGGCTCTTCTGCAGGAAAATGGATTATGCGAATGTGCAAGAAAGGAACTAGCGATTGGATATACTATAGGCTTGAAAATGATAAATGGTATATGTTCCAGAATGGAACAGGAGATGAAACACAAGTAGAAAAGACAAAAAAAACACGTTTTTATTGGGACTTGACAAAGGGAATCCATTTGATATATGCAAATAATGGAACCCCAAGTGAAAAAGAGACTCCAAATACAACCTTTTGGAAAAAATGGAATTAGAAAGTATGAGACATTTATCGAATAAAGTTTCCTAAGGCGAGAGTATGAAACTTTTTCTGTAAAATAATGTTTAGAAGGTTCTTCTATGATACAATAAATATCATTAGGAGGACCTTTTATTATGGCAAGACAAAAGAAACCTGTACATCGTAAGTAGGTAATCATCCGTATCTGTTTTTTCGATTTTTATTCTGATACAATCTCCTTAAAACTCAGGAGGTATTCGATATCACTATGAATAAAGAAGAAAAAGCAAAGCTCTGGTCTGAACGTATTCAGGAATTCCAGAGCAGCGGACAGACATGTAAACAATATGGACCTGTCGGGGTCGCACCCCCTGTCGAGAAAATAAAGAAACGAAATTTGTTTTAAAAGTTCCCTAAAGAAAGTATAAAATCTAACTGAGCCACAGACTGGCATCACCCAGCCTGTGGCTTTCTTCATTCCCTGGTTGACACACCGGCCATCATTTGCTACACTAAAATCACATATCTGGGAAAGTTCTAAGGCCGTTCGGTCAATCTGATTCCACATATGAAACTGAAATAAATATGGTGGAAACAGTACAATGGCACATATAAATTCTGTAGAAACGATGCTGTTTCCTCCATCATAAGGAAAGGAGCATGCAGATGCAGAATGAAAGAAAAAAACTGGAAGAGTTGAACCTGCTGGATGATTTTCTCTTCAATGCCATGATGACATATCCTGAAATGGGAGAGAAGTTTACACGAAAGATCCTGAAACTTCTGTTTAACAAGGAGTTTCGAAATCTGAAAGTGATCGCACAGAAATCCTATGGGGGATTGAATACGGATCTGCGAGGATCCGCTTTTATCATGCTATCATAGACAGCCGCAGCCTGAAATCGGGAGAGGATTTTGGAAAGTTAAAGAGAGTATACGTGATCTTTATCTGTAATTACGATCCTTTTGGCTACGACAGAGTGAAATATACAATACGAAATATGTGCGTAGAAGAACCGGAAATGCCATACGATGATGGTGCTCAGACAACCGTATTGTATACTAAGGGAGATGACATATCCGAAGAGCTCCGGCAGTTTTTAAAGTATATGGAGAACACAACCCAGACAAATGCCGTAAATGATACACTGAAGGATATCCAGAAAATGGTGGATATCGTGAAGCGGGACGGGGAGGTGTCGTTAAGCTATATGAAGGGTTTTGAGAGAGATACGATCATGTATGAAAAAGGTCAGGCAGCTGAACGAAAAAATACAGAAAAGGAACGCGAAAATACAGAAAGAGAACGTCAGAGAGCGGATTCTGCTGAAAAAGCAAGGGATGAAGCCGAAAAAGAAAAAATGAAAGCACAAAAAGAAACTACAGAAGCACTTAAAAGAGTAGCTGAACTGGAGAAACTTCTGCAATGTAAACCGACTGAGACTAAATAGAATTTCTCCAATAAAGCCACAGACTGGCACCCACCCAGCCTGTGGCTTTCTTCATTCCCTGGTTGACACGTCGGCCATCATTTGCTACACTAAAATCCTGTCTTTGACAGCTACGAAACAAAAAAATCGCTGTACCTCTTGATTTTGCTGGGGTTCGGCGATTTGTTGTGTCGTTTTGGAATATAGTATTTTATTTCCGGACTTTACTTTTTTTCTGAATGTTTTTCATTTGCCTTTTGGTGATAAATTTATAATCCGTTTCAAAGCCGTAAACAGTGTGCAATGCATCGGTTAGCTTGTCTCGTGTGTAAAGTGGAATAAAACCTTGTTCTTGTATATTGGCGAAATTCATCGTTCTTAAATTTTGACAAAACACTCCCAGTCGGTTTATAATAAATTCTGTATGAAAATTTTTGCTGCTGGCTAATAAAAATATAGCAGTAAAAGCGGAGGAGAATCACATGAAACAAGAGAAAAAACAGCCTGGCAAGCTGAAGATGCTTGCTGGCTATTACAAACCATATAGGGGATTATTTTTTGCAGATTTGTTTTTTGCATTTCTAGGGGCGGCAGTTACCCTTGTTATTCCATTGATGGTCCGCTATATTATGAATTCGGTAAGCGAGTTATCAGCGGTGGAAGCTAAGACTATCATTCTGAAAATAGGTGTGGGAATGCTGCTGCTGATCCTGGTGCAGTTGGGAAGCCGCTATTTTATCACCTATTATGGTCACATGATGGGTGCTTATATTGAGCACGATATGCGAAATGAGATCTTCAGCCATTATCAGAAGCTTTCTTTTGCATTCTACGATAACCAGAAGGTGGGACAGTTGCTTTCCCGTATTACAAGTGACCTTTTTGATATTACAGAGCTTCTTCATCATGGACCGGAGGATATTCTGATCTCCGTGATCAAGCTGTTCGGAGCGCTGATCATTCTCTTGAATGTAAAGCCGCAGATGGCGTTGCTGTGTTTTGCTGTTGTGATCATCATGTTGATCTACGCGCTGATCTACAATAAGAAAATGAAAAGTGCATTTAAAGAGAATCGTGTGCGCATGGGTGAGATCAATAGTCAGATCGAGGATAGCCTTTCCGGAATCAGGGTGGTAAAATCCTTTGGAAATGAGAAGCGTGAGATTGAGAAGTTCCGTAAAGGAAATGAGCGTTTCGTGGATTCTAAGCGTGTGACTTACCGCTATATGGCAGGCTATCATGCAGGAATGGATGCCTTTACTACATTGATCACGGTAACAGCACTTGTTTCCGGTGCTGTGTTCCTGGCATCTGGAAATTTAAGCGCTACAGACCTTGTGACATTTCTTTTGTATATCAATAATTTTACTGAGCCCGTTACGAAGCTGGTGAATTTTACTGAACAGTTCCAGAATGGTTACAGCGGTTATGACCGTTTCCTGGAAATGATGTCCATTGCACCGGATATTGAAGATGCACCGGATGCTGTGCCTCTGGAACATGTGGATGGAGATATTCGTTTTGAGAATGTATCATTCCATTATGAAGACCATAATGAGAAGGTGCTTTCTAATGTGAATCTGGAAGTAAAGTCTGGTGACTATGTTGCTCTTGTAGGTACCTCAGGCGCCGGAAAGACTACTCTTTGCAGTCTGATCCCCAGATTTTATGATGTGTCATCAGGAGCAATCTATCTGGATGGAAAAGATATCCGTAAGATCAAACTGAAGGATCTGCGTGATCACATAGGAATCGTGCAGCAGGATGTGTATCTGTTTGCCGGAAATATTATGGAAAATATTCGCTATGGACGTCCGGATGCTACAGACGAGGATGTTATCAGGGCGGCTAAGCTGGCAAATGCTCATGATTTTATTATGGAAATGCCGGATAATTATGGTACAGATATTGGGCAGCGTGGAGTGAAGCTCTCTGGAGGACAGAAACAGCGTCTTTCCATTGCCAGAGCTTTTCTGAAGAATCCGCCTATTCTGATTTTTGATGAGGCAACATCTGCGCTGGATAATGAGAGTGAGAAGGTGGTTCAGGAATCGCTGGAGCGTCTTGCAAAGGACAGAACTACTTTTGTAATTGCTCACAGACTTTCTACAATTCGCAATGCCAGAAGAATCCTTGTCCTTACAGAGGATGGAATTGCAGAAGAGGGAACACATCAGGAACTGATGGATAAAGATGGCGTTTACGCAAAGCTGTGTAAAGCCGGCTTATAGGGATACCAGGCGGGGTTACCAGGCGGGGTCGCACCCTCTGTCGGGAAAATAAAGAAACGAAATTTGTTTTAAAAGTTTTCTAAAGAAAGTATAAAAATCTAACTGAGTCACAGACTGGCACTACCCAGCCTGTGGCTTTCTGTTAGATTGTACTTTCATTATATATAGTCAAACTGAATCATCTTTCTGGTTGACTCAACAGAGATTATGTTATATAAGAGTTTTTTTCTTTTCTCTTGCCTCTTGCCATCTTTGCGGGATACCATTTTTCGAACCATATTGTAAAAAATCCCATCAAGATTGGAATTAAATTGTTTACAATGATAAGCAGATTTCCAAACCCGGCTCCTCTAAGCAGAAAGGTCCAGACTGCTGTCAGTACATATAACAATCCCCATGCCGCTGCAAGAATATAATTTGTCTTCATGAAGAGAGGGTTTTGATGTGCACTTTCACCACCATAATTGTATTTTACATAAGCAGCGCATAAAGGTTCTTTTGTCAGGCATGAAAGCAGCCAGAACAATCCAAACACAAGATATCCTATATTTGTAGGAATATCTCCATTCCCGGTTACATTTGCTGCTGCGGAAAGTACAGCAACGGCTATCATAGAGAGTTGATCCCAGATCTCAAATTCATGATTTCTCATAATAAACGGTATGGCTGCCACTACGATAAGAGCTATCAAAGCCCCCACTTTAGGAGTGATAGAAACAGCAGTCCAAAAGGCAATCCATGGTATAAGCATTGTCATCATAGAAGGATTTTTCTTCTCAATCATGTTTGGGGATTTTTTCTCAGGATTTTTAACCGCAGATGTGTTTCCAAAGAATTTATCCCAATTGATCATTAAGGAGAAATCGCCGGATACCGTATACATCTGTTTTCCCAATGCTTCTGCGCCACCAATTTCTCCACGAGAAATAGCTGACCATACAGAAAAAGGTGTATCGATGCGAGTAGTTGGAGAAAGGCTTCCATCTGTAAAAATCTGGCTTCCGGTCTGGTTAAGTCGAATCTGATACGTATGATCCAAATCGGTAAAATGTATCTCAAGTACGCGTTCTTTTCCGTCATAGGCATCTTTATTGTAAAGGGCAGCCATTTGCCGGGTAAATACAAGATCCTCAGGTTCTTTCTCGCCGGTCGTTTTGTTAATACCCCAGCTGGCATCTGCCATTTTTTCAAATACATCCCTGGGATATAAAAGTGTATGGAGCACAGCATCTGTTTCTTTCGATATTGCTCCTTTCATTGCATATTCAGTGCCTGCACATTTTACTGCAGCAAGATATTCATTTGTTCTCACTGACAATTCCTTTACACGAAACAATTCTCCCTGACCGCAAAAAATGGTCGTATAATTTCCTCTGCCAAGGAAATGGTCAAACATCCGCAATACACTGTCATAATTTTCGTCGGCAGAATAAAATCCACAGGTAGAGATTAATACGTGTCTCTTGCCTTCCATATCATATCTGGCATCATGACTGCCGCTTCCGTATCCGTCCTGCCTTGAACTCATAAAAGGAAGACTCATAGGAAGCTGACGATCGATCAAATTCTTTAATATACCGGGAACATTAAAATAGTACAGTGGAAAAGACCATAAAATTAGATCAGCACTAATCAGTTTTTTAATGACTGTTTGCATATCATCATTTATACAGCATCTCCCGGGTGTTTTCTGCCAGCATGCAAAGCATCCCTTACACGCACCTATATTCATTGAAGCTATATGCAGTTCGTCAACAGATAACTCTTCTTTATTACTCGTACATCCGTTTTCTAATCCCTTAATAAAGCTGTATGCAAGCTTTAATGAATTACTTCTTTTGCCTTTTGGGCTTCCGTTGATCAGAAGTATCTTCATCGCTACGTCCTCCATTCCTTTATTTCTGATAATGAAAGTGTACCCTTTCATATGTGGATTGTCAACAAAATCAGAGGGGTATGAAATAAAGAAAAAATATTAGTTACTGTTCACTGGTAATATCCCGCGAGGTGTTTTTTGCGAACGAAGGTCACAGACTGGAACCCACCCAGCCTGTGGCTTTTTACAGTAAAATGGATAAAAGCCTTGACAGCAGGAAATAAATTATGATATGTTTATCACACCAAAACTGGTGTGGATTTTTCAGTCTTGTGACAAACATGAACTCTTTT
>OGCQ01002326.1_pt1 | contig 19850 bp, 19 predicted proteins | sample 1570161 | NCBI WGS metagenome assembly OGCQ01 (sample SAMEA4384402, study PRJEB24528) | human gut metagenome
AGCTTATTCAGCTCCGCCATGAAGGTATCCAGATCCTTGAACTGGCGGTAGACAGAGGCGAATCGGACGTAGGCCACCTGATCCACCTTCCGCAGCCGGTCCATCACCTTTTCGCCTACATCCTCCGTGCGGATCTCCCGCTCCATGGAGTTCTGCAGCTCCTGCTCGATCTCATCGGCAATGCGCTCCAACTCGGCCAAGGGCACCGGCCGCTTCTCGCAGGCCCGGATCATGCCCCGCAGGACCTTCTGCCGGTCAAAGCTCTGGCGGCTGCCATCCTTTTTGATGACCACCATAGGCAGGCTCTCCACCGTTTCATAGGTGGTAAAGCGTTTGGCGCAGGAAAGACACTCTCTCCGGCGGCGGATGCTGGCGTTTTCGTCCGCGGGACGGGAATCAATGACCTTGCTTTCGGGGTGACCGCAATAGGGGCATTTCATAGGCTTAACCTCCTGATAAACATTCCGGGAAAATCCGGTTCATGTGTGAAAAGCACAGGATACTGCGGATATTGTACCACATTCCTTCTAAATGTGGTATCCCTATTTTCAAGTTTTTTCAAAAAACAGGCCATTCCCGGTCATCAAAGCGAAATACCCAGTACGCCCGTCCCTGCAAACGCCGGGAACGGGCAAAGCAAAACATGGCTTCCAGAGGAAAAGGGGCCGCGTCATCCCGTGGGACGGCGATGAGACGGCCCCGCTCCGGCCGGCAGGTCAGCACATCGGAAAGCCCGCCCAAGCGGCAGCGGAGGTATGGACTTCTCAGCAGTTCCGGTCTCAGCGGTTCCCAGTGCTCCCGCTCCTCTCCTAAAGGGCGCAGTTCTCCCCGGAGGATGGGTCCCAACGGGTCTGTCAACCGTTTGGAAAACCGGCGGCGGATTTGCAGGCAGCCGTTCTCCGGTTCCAGAACACCGATACGGAGATTCCCTGTCTCCCCCACCGCCCACGCGCACCACAGCCCCTCCCGCCCCCGGCAGGAGACGGAAAAGGCCGTATACAATGTCTCCGGGGTGACGGTCAGTTCCCCCGCCGCCTGCTCTTCCTGAAAAACCGGATACTTGTCCATAAGCCGCCACCTCCCGGCAAAAAAATCGCCTGTGCATCAGTTTATGCACAGGCGGATATTAATATGAACGCTATGTATGGCAGGCTCAGGCGATAGTGTAGCTGCCCCGCACCAGCAGCTTCGTGGTGTCGGAGCCGGCCTTGACGCCCCGGCCCTCAATGGTCATCATATAGAGATGGTTCGCCGCCAGCGCGCCACCGTTATTCAGGGAGGCAGCGGTAGTCTCGTCGATGAGTCCCGGATTGGAGGGCGACACGCAGGAGGCCGTACCCACCCGGAGCATCACCTCACAGCCGATGTCTCCGGTGAGGACCTGTCCCTTGGAAAGGGTCACCACGGCAAATTCCACGCCGGACATTCCGCCCGCGCCCCCGGACTGCTGAAGGAGCTGACTGTTCCGGGCGGTGATCTTCTGGTCTACCTTGGTCATGATCTGTCCCAGAAACACATCGTTCAGATAACTCAGTGTCACCAGCGGATCGGTGGCAGATCCGGGCTCCACCGCCAGGGAAACGCCGCTCATGGCAAGGCAGCTTACCAGTGTCAGCGCCGCCAGACGCAATGCCCATCTATTTTTCATATGTACCTCCGTTGTCTCTTGGCTCCCTCCCGATGGGCGTTTCCGCCCGCCGGGAGGCAGTATTCTGTCTCTTATACAAACTGGTCGTGGGGCAGTCCGAAGCTCACCGCGATGGCGGTGTCCACCTTCTCCATCACCTGCTCCTCCACATGGCCCATCCGTTCCCGCAGCCGCTTTTTGTCCAGCGTCCGCACCTGCTCCAGCAGGATGATGGAGTCCCGGTTCAGGCCGCAGCTCTCGTTCACCGGAAGGGCAATATGGGTCGGCAGGCGGGCCTTGCCCGTCTGCGAGGTGATCGCCGCCGCGATGACCGTAGGGCTGTATCGGTTGCCGGTGTCATTCTGAATGATCAGCACCGGACGGATGCCGCCCTGCTCGCTGCCCACCACCGGAGAGAGATCGGCATAGTAAATATCGCCGCGCTTGACACTCGTATCCACAAAGTTCACACTCCGCCGAAAGAAGTACCCGTCACCATTCGGTGAGGCCACTTTCATTCTCCCACGCAGCTCCGGAATTTATACCACCGGGGCAAAATTCCGGTGTCCCGCCCCCGTGTCATCCTATGCGCCTGGCGGAGTGCGGGTGCCCGCTTACAGCAGTCTCAAGCTCCGCTCGATCTCCTTGCCGTTTTCCATATACAATCTGGGAACCCGCTTGCTCACCGCACAGGTCAGTATCCCACCGGGATCTCGATCCCGGCGGGAGCCCTTTCATTGGACTCAAATGGTCCGAAATGAATTCGGCCCATTTCAAGGTTTTGCTCCGCAAAACGCTTGTACGCCGCATTTGCGGCGGCGAACTGACCTGCTCACAGCAGCCGCAGGCTTCGCTCAATCTCCTTGCCGTTTTCCATATACAATCTGGGGACCCGCTTGCTCACCGCGCAGGTCAATTCGTAGGGGATCGTGTCCAAAATCGCCGCCAGCGTGTCTACGCTCTGGGTCTGGCCGAAGATCTCCACCGTATCCCCCACCTTTACCTCCGGCAGGTCCGTCAGGTCCACCATGCACATATCCATGCAGATGCGGCCCCGCTGCGGTGCCGGGCCATAGGCCGTCTGCACCGCCATGCGGTTGGAAAGCCCCCGGAAGAAGCCGTCGGCATAGCCGATGGGCAGCACGCCCATACGGGTCTTTCCCTCCGTGCGGAAGGTCCGGCCATAGCTGACGGTGGTATCCGGGTCAAGGACCTTGATGGTGGACACGCAGGACTTCAGCCGCATCACCGGCCGCAGGCCCAGCCGCTCCGCATCATCCCCCACGCCGTAGAGAGCGATGCCGGGGCGGACCATATCCAGATACATCTCCGGATAGCGGGTCAGGGCGCCGCTGTTGGCGCAATGGCGGATGCGGAAGGTGCGGCCCTTGGCGGCCAGTGCGTCCAGCACATGGGTAAAGACGCCGAACTGCTCCCTCGTATACGCTTCATAGTCCGCGCCGTCCATATCAGAGACGGCGAAATGGGTGAAAATACCCTCCGGGTCCAGCCCCGGCAAGGCGCAGGACTCCGCGATGGCCTCCACGCCGGTTTCGAAATGCTCGCCCCGGACCAGAAAGCCCAACCGGGACATACCGGTATCCACCTTGATGTGGACCCGCAGCGTGCCGCCGCACTTCACAGCCTCGGCGCTGTACGCCTCCGCCTTGGCCTTGGCGGACACCGCCTGAGTGATGTTGTATTCGATGAGCTGGGACACCATCTCCGGAGGGGTGTGCCCCAGGATCAGAATGGGCATGGTAATGCCGCCGTGGCGCAGTTCCCGGCCCTCGTCCAGACTGGACACTGCCAGATAGTCCGCCCCCAGCTGTTCCAGCTTCCGGGCCACCTGCACCGCACCGTGGCCGTAGGCGTCCGCCTTCACCACGCCCAGATACTTCACGCCGGGGCCAATCTTCTGCCGGGCCACATTGTAGTTGTGTTCCAAAGCATCCAGGTCGATCTCCGCCCAGGTGCGCCGTAAAATCGTATCCTCCAAGTTGATTCACCTGTCTTATGTGGATTTGCGGGGTCCTCCCCGCTGTTTTTACGAATTATCCGTTATTGTATCACAAAATCCGAATTTCGTAAACCGTACCGTCAAAATTGTTTCGCCGTCCACGGCGATCTCTCCGAGGAAAGGCGTTCCGTCCGCCTGACGGAGCCAGACGGTGGTCACGATGTCCGTGTTCGACGCGCCGGTCTGGTCCAGCGCCAGCCGGGTACAGGGGACTCCCTCCCGGCTTTCGTCGTTCTGTTCCAGCAGCCACCCCTCCCGCAGCGCATACACGATTCGGGCCAGTGCCGTGGCGGGGCTGACGGCTTCCTCCGTCAACGTTCCGGCATCCAGGCAGAGATCGCCGTATTCCAGCGTCCAGCCATCCTCCCGGATGACCGCCCGGACGCCTGCCAGTTCCAGCGGCTCCAGCACCTCCACGGTGCTCTCCCCGCCCGGCACATAGGTACCGTGAAGCGTGGCGGACCATTCCAGCCCGGACTGTTCGCAGGTGACCTCCGCCGTCATTTCACAGCCGGACATCTCCTGATAGACCGACCGCAGGTCCGCCGCCGGCTCCGCTGTCTGTTTCCCGCAGCCGCACAGCAGCAGGCACAGGGCTATCATTGGTACGCAGTTTTCAATGCGCACCCTGTTTCCCTCCGTTATTCCAGAATTTCCCGGATGGCGTCAGGCAGTTTTCGGACCACGTCCTCCGGTGTGACGCTGTAAGCCGTCAGCTCCTGTTCCGCCAGATCCCCGGCGCGGCCGTGGAGCCAGACTCCCACCGCCGCAGCCCGGAGCGCGTCGGCCCGCTGGGCCATCAGGGATGCGATGACTCCGGTCAGCACATCCCCGCTGCCGCCCTTGGCCAATCCGCTGCCGCCGGTGGTGTTCACCAGAACGTCCCCCTCCGGCGACGCTGTGACGGTCCGGTGGCCCTTCAGCACCAGAACGCAGCCATGGGCCATGGCGAAGTCCTGTGCCGCCCGTTCCCGGTCCCCGTGGCTCAGATCGCCGCCGATCCGGGCGAACTCTACCTCATGGGGCGTCAGGACCGTGGGTCTGCCCCGGCGGGCATCCAGTAGATCTATATGCCCGGAAAGGGCGTTTATGCCGTCGGCGTCCAGCACCAGCGGTTTTTCTGTTTTCAGCAGCTCCCACACCAGACGGGCTGTCTCCCGGCTGCGGCCCAGCCCCGGTCCCAGCGCCAGCACATCGCAGCCGTCCAGCTTTTCCAGAATTTGCGGAAGGGCCCTTCCCGCCAGCATACCGTTTTTCTCCGGCAGCGGAAAGGGCATTGCGGAGACACATTTGGCTGCCTCGATGGGCCAGATGGTCTTCGGCACCCCCAGCGACACCAGCCCGCAGCCGGTCCGTGCCGCCGCCGACGCGGTGAGATAGGGCGCGCCGGTGTAGCCCACCGCGCCGCCTACGATCAGCAGCTTTCCAAAGGTCCCTTTATGGCCGTCCAGCTGTCTCTGCGGCAGCGCCGGTTTCAAAAGATCCAATCCCACCGTCCGGATAAGCGTTGTCACTTCCATGGTCAGTCCCCCTTTTTTGATGTTATCCAGTCAGTTTGTATTTGAAAAAAGCAGGGAACATTGCTGTTCCCTGCTTCAGCGTGTCGAAAAAGTCTTTTCTCCCCGCTGAGCAAGTTTTCAGAACTTCATAAAAGTTCTGAAAACTTAGGATTTTAATGGCGCGGGACACCCTTCTTGGGTTTCCCGCGCACACCCTTCCTTACCGTCGCGGAAAATTTATCACTTTATCGACAGCCTCAAGCAGGGAACATTGCTGTTCCCTGCTTTTCAATGCTCTTATTCGCCCTTGGCCGCTTCGATGATAAGCTTGGTGCACAGGGAATAGCCCAGCTTGCCGCTATCCAGTACCAGATGGTAGTTATGGCTGTCGCCCCACTTTTTGCCGGTATAGTGGTTGTAATAGGTATGACGGCTGTTGTCCTTTTTGGCAATGATCTTCTGCAGCTCCGTCGCGTCCGTGCAGCCGGTAAGCTCGCTGGCCCGCACCGCCCGGTGCACCGCGTCGGCATGGATGAACACGTTCAGGCTCTCCATGCCCGCTTCCCGTAGGATCTCGTCAGCGCAGCGGCCCAGGATCACGCAGGGTCCCTCCTTGGCGAAATGGAGAATGACCGCCTTCTGCACATCGTGGATGGCATCCTGGGTGTCAGAAAAGGAGGCGTCCGCAAAGGAGCAGATGCTCTTGAAGAAGAAATTCGTGGAGGATACATCCTCCTGATCGTGCTCCACCATATCCGGATCAAATCCGCTGGTCTGGACTGTTGCCTTCAAAATATCCCGGTCATAGAACGGGATCCCCAGTTCCTTTGCCACCTGCTGGCCGATGGAATGGCCGCCTGCGCCGTATTCCCGGCTGATGGTAATGATCTTATCCATGGTACTCCCCCTCACAGGTCCCGTCTTTTGACAGGGCCGATACTCAGCGTGTCGAAAAAGTCTTTTCGCCCCGCTGAGCAAGTTTTCAGAACTTTATAAAAGTTCTGAAAACTTAGGATTTCAATGGCGCAGGACACCCTTCTTGGGTTTCCCGCGCACACCCTTCCTTACCGTCGCGGAGAATTTACCACTTTATCGACAGTCTCACTGATTGTATGTTATCACATTTTCTGCTTGCGTGCAATAAAATTCTGCTTCCAGGCCGTTTTTCTAAGATTTGTGCATTTCACGCTTGCATTTTCCCTGTTTTTATGGTATACATTGGTATGTTATGAGCTGTGAAACGGGAAAATAACCTGAAACGCCGCCGCAGAGAGGGTCGGTCACCGGCTGCAAGCCGACCTGCGGACGCCTGGTTTGGTTCGCCCCGGAGCTTCCATGGAGACATGGCGGTCACCCTCCGTTATCAGGGCACAAGTGTGCGCTTCGGCGCGAATTTGGGTGGTACCGCGGAAGTGAGCCTTTCGTCCCAATGTGGGACGGAGGGCTTTTTTGTTTTCCGCCGCCCCGATCCGATCATCCCATTCCATACAAAGGAGTTTTGCGTTTATGATGAAAGAACAACTGGAAGCCATCCGCAAGGGCGCTCTGGAAGCCATCGCCGGCACGAAGGCCGCGGCGGAACTGGACGCGCTGCGGGTGAAGTACCTGGGCAAAAAGGGTGAACTGACCGCCGTCCTCAAGCTGATGGGCAGTCTCTCTGCTGAGGAGCGCCCCGTCATGGGCCAGATGGCCAACGAGGTCCGCGCCGCCGTGGAAAAGGCCGTGGAGGCCCAGTCCGCCATTCTGGAAAAGGCCGCTCTGGAAACCAAGCTGAAGGCCGAGACGCTGGACGTCACCATCCCCGGCAAGGAGGTGGCTCTGGGCCACAAGCACCCCATGTACACCGTGCTGGATGAGATCAAGCAGGTGTTCCTTGACATGGGCTTTGAGATCATGGACGGCCCGGAGATCGAGCTGGAAAGCTACAACTTCACCAAGCTCAACGCCCCGGAGTCCCACCCCTCCCGTGACTGGACGGACACCTTCTATCTCACTGAGGATTCCAAGATCCTCCTGCGGACCCAGACTTCTCCCATGCAGATCCGGGCCATGGAGGAGCACGGCGTACCCATCCGCATGATCTCCCCCGGCCGGGTGTACCGCAAGGACGAGGTGGACGCTACCCACTCCCCCATGTTCCATCAGATCGAGGGTCTGGTGGTGGACAAGGGCGTGACCATGGCGGACCTGAAGGGCACACTGAACGCCGTCATCAAGGCCATCTACGGTGCCAATTCCGTCACCCGGTTCCGTCCCCACCATTTCCCCTTCACCGAGCCCTCCTGCGAGGTAGACATCCAGTGCCACAAGTGCGGCGGCAAGGGCTGCCCCACCTGCAAGGGCGAGGGCTGGATCGAAGTGCTGGGCGCCGGCATGGTGCACCCCAAGGTGCTGCGCAACTGCGGCATTGATCCAGACGAGTATTCCGGCTTCGCCTTCGGCATGGGTCTGGAACGCTTCGCCATGGGCCACTTCAAGATCAGCGACCTGCGGCTGATCTTCGAGAACGACGAACGGTTCCTGCAGCAGTTCTGACCATCCTCGCCAAAATGGCACAGCCATTTTGTGCGAATTTTGCAGAGTGCCGCAGCGCACTCGCCGCAAGCGGCTCGCACGTTTGCACTCTGAGCGGTGTTTTTTGTGCCGTACACGCCGCCGCAAAAAACAATTACAACTGATGTTTGCCGTGGCAAACATGCATCGACCGTACATCGACTGCGGCGTACCACCAGTGAGCGGATCTCACTGGCGAGGGGATGCCTGATTCCCTTCGGAATAAAAGAGGAGGATAGACAATGATTCTTTCCCGTAAATGGTTAAATGAATTTGTAGATGTTTCCGACATCAGCGACCGGGAGTTTGACGAGGCCATGACCCTCTCCGGCTCCAAGGTGGAAACCGTCACGGCGCTGGATGAGTCCCTGAAAAACGTGGTGGTGGGCAAGATTTTGTCCATGGAAAAGCACCCGGACAGCGACCACATGTGGATCTGTCAGATCGACGTGGGACAGGCGGAGCCTACCCAGATCGTCACCGGCGCATGGAATATCCATGTGGGCGATCTGGTGCCCGTGGCCCAGCACAAGTCCCTGCTCCCCAACGGCACGAAAATTGAAAAGGGCAAGCTCCGTGGTGTGGTGTCCAACGGGATGCTGTGCTCTCTGAAGGAGCTGAGCCTCACCGCCGAGCATGACTATCCCTACGCCGTCATCACCCCCGCCGCCCTGCTGAACGACTACAAGCCTCTGGATCCGGAGAAGCCCTCCATCCCCGCCGACATCAAGGCCGGGGACAAGGTGTTCGGCCCCGTGGTCTGCGGCAAGGTGCTGAAATGTGAGGCCCAGTCCTACGGACAGTACCACACCACGCTGGACATCGGCGGCGCCACCGTCTCTCCCGACACCGCCTGCTCCAACCTCCATGCGGGCGATCTGGTGGCCTACAACACCAAGACCGATTCCATCTGCACGCTGGAGGATCTCCACGCGGAGCAGAAGGAGTTCCCCCACTGCATCGCTGACGGCATCTTCGTGCTGAACGAGGACGTAAAGCCCGGCGACGATATGGCTGTGGTCATCGGCGCGGACGATCATGTGGTGGAATTTGAGATCACCCCCAACCGGCCTGACTGCCTGTCCGTTATCGGCCTTGCACGGGAGGCCAGCGCCACCTTTGGCCGTCCCCTGAAGCTGCACACCCCTGAAGTGAAGGGCTGCGGCGGTTCCATTGCGGAGCTGGTGGACATCGACATTGAGGACGGCGACCTCTGCCCCCGGTACACCGCCCGGATGGTGAAGAACGTGAAGATCCAGCCCTCCCCTGCGTGGATGCGGGAACGGCTGCGGAACTCCGGCGTCCGCCCCATCAACAACATCGTGGACATCACCAACTATGTGATGCTGGAATACGGCCAGCCCATGCACGCCTTCGACTTTTCCTGCGTGGAGGGCAACCACATCATCGTCCGCACCGCCCGTGAGGGCGAAACCATCCAGACCCTAGACGGCAATCAGCGGAAGCTGACCACCTCCATGCTCTGCATCTGTGATGAGAACAGGCCCGTCTGCGTGGCGGGCGTCATGGGCGGTGCCAACAGCGAGATTGTGGGCGATACCGCCATGGTCCTCTTTGAGTCCGCCAACTTCAACGGCACCTCCGTCCACCGCACCGCCGCCGCTCTGAATATGCGTACCGACGCTTCCTCCCGCTATGAAAAGGGTCTGGACCCCATGAACACCCTGAAGGCCGTGGAGCGGGCCTGCGAGCTGGTGGAACTGCTGGGCGCCGGCGAGGTGGTGGAGGGCGTGATGGACGTCATCGCCAAGGACTCCAATCCCGTCACCGTGAAGCTGGAGCCGGAGAAGGTCAACGGCCTGCTGGGCACCGATGTTTCCCGTGAGGAAATGGTCCGGATTCTGGAAGCTCTGGACTTCAAGGTGGAGGGCGACACCATCCATGTTCCCTCCTGGCGGTCCGATGTGGAGCACTACTCCGACATCGCCGAGGAGGTAGCCCGGTTCTACGGCTACAACAACATCCCCGACACCCTCTCCAACGGTCTCACCGCCCGCCGTGGCCTCACGGATATCCAGCAGACGGAAAATCTGCTGGGCAGCGTGTGCCGCGCCGCCGGGTACGACGAGATCATCACCTACTCCTTCATCAGCCCCACCTATTATGATAAGATCGACCTGCCCAAGGATTCCCCCCTGCGGGATTCTCTGAAAATTCTGAACCCCTTGGGCGAGGACACCTCCATCATGCGCACCACCACTCTGCCCTCCATGCTGGAGATCCTGACCCGGAACTACAACTTCCGCAACAAGTCCGCCAAGCTCTACGAGCTGGGCCGGGTTTACTTCAAGCGGGCCGACGGCCTTGCCGACGAGCCCAAGGTGCTGACGCTGGGCGCTTACGGCAGCGGCATGGACTTCTTTGCCCTCAAGGGCGCTGTGGAAGCCGTTTTGAAGCAGCTGCGGATTGAGAACGTCCGCTTCCTGGCAGACACCGAGAGCCCCTCCTACCATCCCGGCCGCTGTGCCAAGGTCTACTGCGGCGACCGCCTGCTGGGTACCCTGGGCCAGGTCCATCCCCATGTGGCGGGCAACTACGGTGTGGACGCCGAGCTGTACGCCGCCGAGCTGCGGTTCGACGCGCTGTACGAAAGCAAGGGCTCCCAGCCCCTGTATCAGCCCCTGCCCAAGTTCCCCGCCGTCACCCGGGACATCGCCGTGGTATGCGACGCGGCCGTCACCGTAGGCGAACTGGAGGACGCCATCCGCAAGGGCGCTAAGGGCCTTTTGAAGGACGCGGCCCTGTTTGACATCTACACCGGCACGGGCATTGCCCCCGGCAAGAAGAGTGTGGCCTTCAACCTGACCCTCCGGGCCGATGACCGGAGCCTCACCGCCGAAGAGGCGGACGCTGACGTGAAAAGCATCCTGACCGCTCTGGAGCAGGAATGCGGCGCTGTCCTGCGGTAATACGCTCCAGCCTCCTCGCCCCGCAGCGCGGGGACGCGGGACACCGCGTACAAGCGTTCCGCGCAGCGGAATCTTGGCGCAGACGGAATTCATTTCCGCCGAGCATTTCGATCATTCATGGTTCCCACAGACTGGCTGGCCAGTCTGTGGGATGGCGGACGCTGACGTGAAGAGCATCCTGACCGCTCTGGAGCAGGAATGCGGCGCGGTCCTACGGTAAATCGAACAGTTCCCTGCAATCAAGGCGGTGAGGTTTCTCGCCGCCTTGATTTTATTACCATTCTGTTACATTTCCTTTTTTCCCTTTACTTCCCCCCGAAAACCGAGTATACTGATTACAGTTTCGAAGGAAAGGTGGTGTCCGTATGGATGACTATACCCGCAAATTCAGTATTGTGGACGATAAGGATGTGGAGATTTATAACATTCTGACCACAGTCTATCAGGCACTGGAGGAAAAGGGGTATAACCCCATCAATCAGATCGTTGGCTATATCCTCTCTGAGGACCCCACCTATATTACCAACCACATGGGAGCCCGTACCCTGATCCGCAAGCTGGACCGGGACGAGCTGCTGCAGGTTCTGGTGAAAAAATATCTGGGACAGTAAATCAGCCGATCAAAGCATGGAGACGTTGTCTCCATGCTTTTTTTATGTGTGTAAACTGCCGAAATATCTTGAAAAGCCGTTGTTTTGGACTGATGGAAAAGATTGCCGCCATTCCAACGTTGACAAATTGGATAAAAGATGTTACAATTTGGTTACAATTTTTCCAAGGGAGTGTTTGCATGTCTGAAACAAAAACAGAAGGCTTGATTTATAAGGGCCATCCTCTGCGGCGGATCGACAACCTGATCTACTACGGAACGATGGCTGATCCATATATCGTCATGATGCAGATTCTGGAGAGCAAAAAGGAAAACGGTCTGGATATGGCTACCAAGGTTTCCCTGCAGCTCCAGTCCACGAATCCCAATGTGAAGGCACGGGACCGCGTGGTCAAGAAGGGTGAAAAGAGCAGCCTGTATGAGGCGATGGATTTCGCTTCCATCTGGTTGGAGCGGGCGTTAGCCGGCAAGTAACCCCCCCTACCCCCGCACTGACTGACACAAAGGAAAGGAAGCGTTTCGATGAAGCATCTGATGAAAAAGGCCGTGAAGGCCGCTGTTTTTGCTACCCTCACCACTTTGGCGCTCACCGCCTTCGCCTCTGCCGAGGGAGAGATGGCCATTGGCGCCGGCTGCACCACCGGTACTTCCCTGCGTATGCGGTCCGAGCCCAACACCTCCTCCGCCATCGTCACCACGCTGAACAAGTCTGTGGCCGTGGCCCTGCTGGATGACAGCGTCCCCGGCTGGTACAAGATCAATTATAACGGCAGCACCGGCTATGTGTCCTCCGATTACCTTATCATCGATCAGGACAACATCTTCACCACCTACGGCCGCGTGCCCGAGGGCACTGTGAACGTCCGGGCCGCCGCCACCACCGAAAGCGAGAGCCTGGCCACCATCGACGCCGGCACCGTAGTCACCGTCAACGGTCTGGTAAACGGCTGGTATGACGTTACCTGCCAATACGGCACGGAGGGCTATGTCCGCAGCGATCTGCTGGTACTGACCAGCAATGCCACCAGCGGCAAGGGCTCCTCTATCGTGGAAACCGCTCTGAGCCATCTGGGCACCCGCTATGTGTACGGCGGCGCCTCCGCCGGCGGCTTCGACTGCTCCGGCTTCACCATGTATATCTACAAGCAGTTCGGCTACAATCTCCCCCATTCCGCCACCAGCCAGTGGCTCAGCGGCATGGGCACCAAGATCTACAGCATTTCCGAATTGCAGCCCGGCGACCTGGTGTTCTTTAATGATCCCAGCCGCAACAAGGGCAAGGCCTGCTCCCACGCCGGCATCTACATCGGCAACGGCCAGCACGTGCACGCCTCTTCCTCCAGAAACGGCGGCGTCATCACCAGCGATCTGACCTCCGGCTACTACAATACATATTTCGTAGGCGGTCTCCGGCTGAGCTGACCCTATACAAAATTTTCGTTTTTTCGCCCCCGGTACAGTTGTACCGGGGTGCTTTTTGCCTTTTTCTAGCAGAAAACGGGAATTTCTGTAAAAAACCTTGCCTTTTGGAAACAGGTCTGCTATATTCATACAAGTGTGAAAAATATGACAAAGGAGGCGGTCCCATGCCTGGAGGCAAGCACGTCTTAGGTCAGGGTAAAAACCGGATCTTCGGCACCGCCAAGGTGGGTGACCGGGGACAGATCGTGATCCCCCAGGAAGCCCGCCGGTTTTACGGCATCTCTCCGGGAGACACCCTGCTGATCCTCGGCAACGAGGCCAGCGGACTGGTCGTGACCCGGCCGGAGATCCTGAACGATCTGGCTGATGAAATTTTGGGAAAAGAGGAACACAAGACATGAAAATGGAATCCATGTACGAACAGCTGGGCGTCAGCGCGGCTGTCTATGAATACGGAGAGCGGATCATTGCGGAGCTGCGGGACCGGTTTGACGCCATCGACCAGACGGCGGAGTACAACCAGGCCAAGGTCCTGTCCGCCATGCAGAAGAATCGGGTAAATGCCACCCACTTCGCCGCCACCACCGGCTACGGCTACGATGACGAGGGCCGGGACAATCTGGAACGGGTCTATGCAGATGTGTTCCACACGGAGGCTGCGCTGGTGCGGCCTCAGATTACCTGCGGCACCCACGCCCTGACCGTAGCCCTGTCCGCCAATCTGCTGCCGGGAGACGAGCTGCTCTCCCCCGTGGGCGCACCCTATGACACCCTGGAGGAGGTCATCGGCATCCGGGAGAGCAAATGCTCTTTGAAGGAATACGGCGTTACCTACGCCCAGGCGGACCTGAAGGCCGACGGCACCTTCGACTACGATGCCATCCGTTCCAAGATCAACGAGCGCACCAAGCTCATCACCATCCAGCGCTCCAAGGGCTACGCCACCCGCCCAAGCTTCTCCGTGGAGCAGATCGGGGAGCTGATCCGCTTCTGCAAGGAGATCAAGCCTGACGTCAAGGTCATGGTGGACAACTGCTACGGCGAATTTGTGGAGCGTATTGAGCCTTCTGATATGGGGGCCGATATGGTGGTGGGCAGTCTCATCAAAAACCCCGGCGGCGGTCTGGCCCCCATCGGCGGCTACATCTGCGGCACCAAGGAGTGCGTGGAGCGGTGCGCTTACCGGCTGTCCGCCCCCGGTCTGGGGCAGGAGGTCGGCGCAAACCTGGGTCTGATGCCCGCTTTCTATCAGGGCTTGTTCCTGGCCCCCACTGTGGTATCCGGTGCATTGAAGGGTGCTGTCTTTGCCGCCAACGTCTATGAAAAGCTGGGCTTCGCCTGCGTCCCCAACGCCACGGAAAGCCGCCACGACATCATTCAGGCGGTGACGCTGGGCAGCCGGGAGGCTATGGTGGCCTTCTGCGGCGGTATTCAGGCTGCCGCACCGGTAGACAGCTATGTGACCCCGGAGCCTTGGGCCATGCCCGGCTATGATTCCGATGTCATCATGGCGGCAGGCGCTTTTGTCCAGGGCAGCAGCATTGAGCTGTCCGCCGACGGCCCCATCCGCGACCCTTACGCCGTCTATTTCCAGGGCGGTCTCACCTGGTATCACGCCAAGCTGGGCATCCTTATGAGCCTGCAAAAGCTAGTGGACGCCGGTATCGTGACTCTGTAAGTCCAATTCTAATTTTTCAATTTCAATAAGGAGACCTTTCCCATGTGGCTTTGGCTTTCCCTGACCGCCCTCCTGTGCTGGAGCGGCAGTGACCTCTTTTCTAAAATCGGCTGCCGGGACGGCAGCGACCGTTACAGTCACCTGAAAATGGTCATCGCCGTGGGCGTGGTGATGGGCCTTCACGCCGCCTTTGAGATCTTCGTAGGCGGCACGGCCATCAGCTGGTCCGTCATCTGGACCTACCTGCCGGTGTCCCTGCTGTATATCAGTTCCATGGCTTTGGGCTATCTGGGCCTGCGGTATATCGAGCTGTCCGTTTCTTCCCCCATCTGTAATTCCTCCGGCGCATTGGTGGCAGTGCTGACGCTGCTGTTCGTCGGCGGTGAGGATTACTCTCCTCTGGCCCTGTTGGCTATCGCGCTGGTGTGCACGGGTGCCATCGGTCTGGGTGTGGTGGATGCCACGGAGGACCCGGAGCTTCGTCTGGAACGGCAGAAGGCCAGCAACTATAAGTACGCCAAGAGCTTTCTCGCCCTGGCCCTCCCCGCAGCCTACTGTCTGCTGGACGCCGCCGGCACCTTTGCCGACAACCGGGTGCTGGAGATCCTGACGGACCGCTACATGAACGCCGGTATGTTCGCCACGCTGAGAGAATGTGCCGATCAGGCGGCGGCCTCCGCCAACTGCGCATACGAGTTGACGTTCCTTGCCGCAGCAGCATTCTGCTTCATCTATGTGGTGGTCATCAAGAAGGATCGGCTGGTTCCCAAAATGGAGGCCCCCAAGTACTTTGGTGCCATCTGCGAAACTGCCGGTCAGTTCGCCTATATCTACGCCATTTCTGACACCGCCCATCTGGCCATGTCCGCTCCCATCATTTCCTCCTACTGTGCCGCCTCCGTGCTGTGGAGCCGCATCTTCCTGAAGGAAAAGCTCTCCTGGAAGCACTATACTATGATTTGTCTGGTGGTCATCGGCATCGCCATCATGGGCTTCTTCGACCTGTAAGCCCACTGTATATGACAAAAACCCCCGCCGCTCACATGAGCGGCGGGGGTCTTTATCAGGCACGTTCAGGTGTGGATTCAAGCGCGGGGTAAGGCCCGGTCCAGCTTTTCCAGAAAAAAGGCCAGCAGGAATCCGGCGGCGCAGCAGAGCAGCGACGCCACTGCCTCGCCCACGCTGTCATACCGGATGGGAACGATCACCAGTGTGGAGGCCGCCACGATGCCCAAGATCCCGTGGAAGGTTACGGCGTAATGGGTTTGCAGCAGCCAGGTGACGCCCCGGGCCAACAGCAGCATGGTCAGCAGCATCCCCGGCAGGCAGGCGGACAGGGTCAGCAGCCGCATTTCCGCAAGGCTGTTCAGCAGCGGCTCGTACAGCCCAAGCGCCATCATAATGGAGGAGCTGGTCAGCCCCGGCAGCACCACGCTGGCGCCCCAAAGCGCGCCGCAGAAGTTGTACCAGCCAAAGTTCGGCGTCACCGACACGCGAAGCACATGGCGCACATAGAAAAGCGACAGAAACACCGATAGGGCGCAGACGCCGCAGGCGATCCACGCCGCCCGGCCATGGCCCTCCTTTCCCGCCTCCCGCCAGAGGGCAGGAAACGTCCCGGCAATGAGGCCGATAAAGAGCCAGATGGTAGCGGCGTCCGACAGAGCATACGCGGCGCTGATCCCCTTGGCGAGACCCAGAAAGCCCACGGCCCAGCCAATCCCCAAGGGAAGGAAAATGTGCCAGTATTTCCGGATGCCCCGTCCGGGATGGGCCAGTGTCTCCATCATAGGGCGGTATACGTCGAACACCACGGCCAGCACGCCACCGGAGACGCCGGGCAGGATCGCCCCCGCGCCGATCAGCGCACCGCACAGCAGATCCCGCAGCCAGCGCGCCCGATCCGCCTGCTTATATGGGTCCGTCATATTCCACCTCCTCACTCAAACTGTATACAGGGTATCATATCAGCATTCCCCGTTCCGCGCAATCCGAAACTGTAAACGATTTGAGAATTTTGGTGATTTTTGAAGATTTGGCCCATAAAAGCCCCGGTTTCCCCATTTGGGAAGGGCATAGTGATCTTTCGCTAAAAGCCCTTGCGTGTCTACGGAAAAAATGGTAGAACTTTTTAGAAAAAGGGGTGGCTTTTCCGCTATGGCGGTGTTAGAATAGGTACACTGCCCTGAAGGGCGTCCCTTTTCTGTATTTTTTGACAGTATTTCAGGAGGTTTCCCATGATGCGGAGCGCAAAGAAAACCTACGAGATCGACATGCTGCATGGCGCGATCCTGCCGAAGCTGCTGCGCTTCGCCGTCCCGCTGACCCTCTCCACCATGCTGCAGCTGCTGTTCAACGCGGCAGATGTGGTGGTGGTCGGCCGCTGGGCCGGTGACAATTCCCTGGCGGCGGTGGGTTCCAACACCTCCCTGATCGCCCTGCTGACCAATATGTTCTTAGGATTGTCCATCGGCGCCAACATTCTGGCTGCCCGGTACTTCGGCGCTCACGAGGACGAGGAACTCAGCAAAACGGTCCACACCTCTATTCTGCTCTCCCTGTACAGCGGCGTGTTCCTGACAGTGGTCGGTATTCTGGGTGCCCGGACCATTCTGATCTGGATGCAGTGTCCCGCCAATGTGCTGGATCTGGCCACGCTCTACCTGCGGATCTACTTCGCCGGCATGACCGCCACCATGCTCTACAACTTTGGCGCCGCTCTGCTGCGGGCCAGCGGCGATACCCAAAGACCTCTCTATTACCTGTTCGCATCCGGCGTTGTCAACGTGATCCTGAATCTGGTCTTTGTCATCTACTTCCACATGGATGTGGCAGGCGTGGCATTGGCCACCGTGATCTCCCAGTGCATTTCTGCCGCACTGGTGGTCCGCTGCCTCGTGAAGGAGACCGGTCCTCTGCGGCTGGACTTCCGGCAGCTGAAGATCTACCCCATCAAGCTCAAGCAGATCATGCAGGTGGGCATCCCCGCCGGAATTCAGGGAATGCTGTTCTCTCTGGCCAACGTGACGGTGCAGTCCTCCGTCAACTCCTTCGGTGAGGTCATTATGGCCGGCAGCTCTGCCGCCATCAGCATTGAGCAGTTCATTTATTCCAACATCAACGCCTTCTATCAGGCCAACGTGGCCTTTACCAGCCAGAATTACGGCGCCGGTGACTATCGGCGCATCAAGAAGATCGCTATGATCAGCGTTGTGACCGGCGTTGTGACCACAGAGCTTCTGAGTGTTCTGGCCGTCTATTTCGGCCCGCAGCTTCTGGGGATCTATTCCCCCAGCGCCGAGGTGGTGGCAGCCGGTATGGTGCGCCTCCGCTGGATCGCCCTGTTCTATGGTCTGGACGCCATCATGGATGTGATCGTCGGTTCTCTGCGTGGCGTGGGGTACAACATTCTTCCCATGCTGGTCACGCTGATGGGCGCCTGCGCCTCCCGGCTCATCTGGCTGTCTACCGTATTTCGGCTTCCAGCCTACCACCGGATCGAGATGGTTTACATCGTCTATCCTCTCTCCTGGGCCCTGACGGCCACCACCCACCTCATCTGCTATTTCTTCGTTTCCCGAAAGGTGGACCGGGAGCTTCGTGCCCACGAAGCGGAGCTGGCCGCCCGTATGGAAGAAAGCCCGGAGGAAGCAGACTCCTGAGCACATTCGCCAAGCAAGCAAAAAAGCTGCGGAAACCAGTCGGTTCATGTTCATAGGTACACAATGTGACCTATGGGGTAGGCCGGACGGTACAGGGCACGAAAAAATAAGTCGGGGGAAATTCCCTCGACTTATTTTTTCTTTGATCCCAAGTTTATTTGAGCGCCACATTTCAATTGGATGCGCAGACGCTGACCCCAACGAGAGCGGGTAGCGGAAACCGTCAGACAGCACGGGATAGGATATTGCCCATCGTTTGCGCCGCTTTGAGCTGCGCGTCCGTGGTAACGTGGGCGTATGTATCCAGCGTGAAGCCCGCCGAGTAGTGGTCGAGCATACTGCTGACGGTCTTGATGTCCACGCCGTTCTGGAGCGCCATCGTGGCGAAGGTGTGTATAAATCGTGAAACTCGAATTGAGTGATTAATTGCACTATTTGGCAGTTTTGTGAAACAAATTGCGGGATAGTGCTTTTTATTCTCAATCATCTGCTATACTTGAAATAATAAAAATGATAATTGAGGGATAGCAAGAATTGGTGCATTCCTTCAAAACCATCAAGTCACAAAAAGGGATTCTGTTGGGCGCATATTGAATCAGTCCTTCTAACTAGCCAAGGTTATGATGTGCCTCTGCTAAGAGAAATGCCAATTCATCGTCCATTTTAGGTGTAAAGGCGCTCTTGAAAATCAGGGCAAACATTTCCGGTACTACGCCGATGTGCATGATCAGGACTCCCAAGCCGCCTACAATATAAATCAGAGCCGAACGGCACAACTTTTTCCATGATATCCGCGATTCGCTTTGGGCCGCCATCGGCAGTAGCAAGGTATCAGTCGGTTTTTTCTACAAAACAAGGGGCCTTCGTAAAGAAAGCCCCTTGTTTTTAATGTTGGCCTAAGTTCGTCTGCCAAGTCATCCCCAGTCAGCGCACTCCCTCAAAGCAGAGAGCTTTGTTTCCAAACTGAGCGGGGACGTTTTCCGTTCGATTATTTTCTCTCGGAAGTTTCAGCAGTATTCTGCTTTGCCAGCTTTCTGGACTTGTAGTTCCGGATGCCAAAAATTGCCACGGACACAATCGCGATCAAAATGAACGCGCAGCTGATCGGACGAGTGAAGAAAATGCTGAAGCTGCCTTCAGAAATGACCATGGCACGGCGGAAGTTCTTTTCAGCCAGAGGTCCAAGCACGATGCCCAGCAGAATAGGCACCAGTTGGAAGCCCATGCGCCGCAGGAAGTAAGAAACGATACCGAAAATCAAAATGATATAAATATCATAGATGCGGTTGTTGGTAGAATAAGAGCCTGCAATGCAGAATGTCAGTACGATGGGAGCCAGAATCTCATAGGGAATGCGGGTAATATGCGCATAAAACCGGGTCAAACCAGTGCCCACGATATACATGAACACATTCACCACGAGCAGGCCCAGCATGATGGCATAAAGAACGTTGCCCTGCTCGGCAAACAAGGACGGACCGGGAACCATGCCGTGAAGCATGAATGCGCCCATCAGAATGGCCGTTGCACCGTCACCGGGGACACCCAGCGTCAGCATGGGGATCATAGTTGCACCGCAAGCGCCGTTGTTGGCAGATTCCGCAACAGCCACGCCCTCGATCTCACCCTTACCGAACGTTTCCGGGTGCTTGGACGCCTGCTTGACCTGATTGTAAGCAATAAACGCCGCCAAACCGCCGCCAGTGCCGGGCGTTGCGCCAATGATGACACCGACAAGAGAACCAATGCCAATGGGCTTGCGGCAGCGCCGATATTCCTCTTTTGTGATCTTATCCTTCGTCAGGGCCTTGGGGTCATAAATTTTATGATCCGTTTTGGGATCATATTT
>OGCQ01002332.1_pt1 | contig 19818 bp, 15 predicted proteins | sample 1570161 | NCBI WGS metagenome assembly OGCQ01 (sample SAMEA4384402, study PRJEB24528) | human gut metagenome
AAAAGCTGCCGCAGCCGGAAGAGCAGGCTTCGTTCAGGAAGATGTTGCTGATGGCGCCATCCTCGATCTTGAAGCACTTCATGTCCTGCCCGCCGATATCAATGATGAAATCCACGTCCGGCATAAAGTATTTGGCAGCGGTGAAATGTGCCACCGTTTCCACCAGACCGTAATCGCAGCGGAAAGCGTTTTTCACCAGTTCCTCACCGTAGCCGGTGGTGGTAACGCTGGCCACCTGCAGCCCCGGGTGCTCTTTGTAAATCTTGAGCAGCTGCTCCCGGATGAGGGGCAGCGGATTGCCAAGGTTGGGCTGATAGTTGGTGTACAAGATCTGGCTCTTTTCGTCCACCACCACCAGCTTAACGGTGGTAGAACCGGAGTCGATGCCGATATGCACCGGCCCGCAGTGGGCACTAAAAGCCACGCGGGGCACACTATGGGACATGTGCCGCGCGTGGAAAGCCTCGTACTCCTCTTTGCTGGCGAACAGCGGCGGCTCGCTGGCATAGGTTGCGGTGGCGGCGTACTTGTCCAGCGCAGCGGCCACCTCGGTGAGCACAAACTCCTTGTCGGCATACAACGCAGCGCCCAGCGCTACATACAGCAGGCTGTTCTCCGGGCAGATGCCGGTCACATTCAGCGCTTCATCAAAGCTTTTGCGCAGCACGGTGCTGAAGGTGAGCGGCCCGCCCAGATAAAGGATATTGCCCTTGATGGGGCGGCCCTGTGCCAGACCGGCGATGGTCTGGTTGACCACAGCCTTATAGATGCTGGCGGCGATATCCTCGGTGCGGGCACCCTGATTGATCAAAGGCTGCACATCACTTTTGGCAAACACGCCGCAGCGGGAGGCGATGGTATAGGTACGCTGCGCCTGCTCGGCGGCCTTGTTCATCTCATCGGCGCTCATCTTCAGCAGGGTAGCCATCTGGTCGATGAAGGCACCGGTGCCGCCGGCACAGCTGCCGTTCATGCGCACCTCGGTGCCGTTGGTCAAAAACAGGATCTTGGCGTCCTCGCCGCCCAGCTCAATAACGCAGTCCGTCTTTGGCATAAAGCGCTTGACTGCCACGCGGGTGGAGAACACCTCCTGCACAAAGGGCACACCGCAGCTGTCCGCTAAGCCCATACCGGCAGAGCCGGAGATGCTGAGCAGTGCCTTGCTGCCATGCAGCTGCTCGGCATCAATGCGCCGCAGCAGCTCCTGCGCCTTTTCCAGAATATGACTATAATGTCGTTCGTATGTAGAATACAGCAGTTCATCATGCTCGCCCAGCACCACACACTTGATGGTGGTACTGCCGATGTCAAGACCTACTCTCACCTTGTTTTCCCTCCTAAGGACAAATAACCGGAGCATAATGCCCCGGCTGCCATGGCAAACAGCCGTTTGCGGCAAAGACCCGCAACGGCAGCTTTCTCTTTTTTAGCAACGCGCATTGCGCAGCTACGCTGTTTTCAAGCAGCATTCGCTATAAAAAATGCAGCAAATGCGTTTTTGCATACACTATTATTATAATCCAATCGCGGGCGGCATTCAATCCATGTTGTCTATTTTACACGAAAAAAATAGTATTTTTTGCTCAAAAGGCTGAACTTTTTGTGAACAAGTGTCTTTTTTCCCCGCAAAAAAGCCGCCGCACAGAGTTTGTGCAGCGGCTTTGTACCGGCGGGATGTTTTGCATGGTTTCCACGTGCGCTTTGGCTATTTCGAGCGGGAATCCCCCTCTACGCCCCACGCGTAAAAGTGCCTTTGGAGCGCTCCGTTTTCCTTACCGGTTCACGAAGTTCAGCACCAGAACCAGCAGCAGCATGTGCACGGGGTAAAAGGCGTAGCAGGCATACTGGAAGGGCTTGCTGTGGTAGCCCTGCCGCCCGCAGTACAGCCAGATGGGCACCAGTGCCAGCAGCGCCAGCCCCTGCTGGCAAAGCTCAAAGTCCATGCCGAAGAGCTGGATTGGATACATAAGCCCGCCCAGCAGCTCCACGTTGACCCAGTACAGCGCAGCCAGCTGCCCCAGCAGGCACCACCACTTGCGCCCGTGCCCGTGAAAAAAGTAGAAGATGAACACAGTCAGCACACCGGCACCGTAGTAGTCCACCATGCCCAGCGTGCCCAGCACCGCGCCCGCCGCCACCACAAGGGCGGATACCAGCAGATACGCCCATGTTTTCTGCTTTTTGTGCACCGTTTCCATCAGATGGATGCCCAGAATGCCCAGCAGCAGCGTCCAGATGACGTTCTGGTGCACCGGGTAGAACCATGTACCGCCGTACATCAAATCGAAGGGCACTTCCGAAAGCAGGGCAAACAGCAGCAGCCGCAGAGTGTATTTTTTCAGGTCGTGGGTGTGAAAATAGCCCTCCACCGCCATAAAGGCAAAGATGGGAAAGGCCACCCGCCCGGCACAGGTCAGCCATTCCTGTGCCGGCAGCAACGTCGCCCACAGGTGATCCATCAGCATCAGCGCCATAGCAAGGATATGAAGAGCCGCTGCGCTCAGGTCAAAGCGGGTCACAGCAGTGGAATCGATTGGTTTGGTTGACATACGCATACCTCGTCTTTGTCGAAATTCAGTTCCTTTATCTGGAATACGAACGAGCCCCGCAAAGAATTGCAGCCCCGGCCAGATTTTTCCACCGCCGGGGCTGCAGGAATGCTTTATTTTTTCTGCTGCGAATACCCCAGACACAAAAAGGCGGACCCAAGGCAGAGCCATACCACCGCCGTAGAATGATTCTCGCCGGTAACAAGATTCAGCGCCGCAACAAGAAAAAACAGCAGTCCACCGAGATAAAACAGTTTATACTTTTTCATAGCTCATACCTCCGGTTCGGTTTTCCCACCGGCTATTTTGGATACGGCAAGCGCAGGGGCGGCTGCCATTTTTTGTGTGCACAGGGGCGCAAAGCGCCCGCCCGGCACGCAGAAGGTGTGCGCCCGCAAAATCTGCGGGGCAAAATCATGAAGGGTGGCTTGCCTGCCTGCCCATGGAGACGTAAGCACAAAAGCAGGAATGCGGGAAGGAGCAAGGGACGGTTTCGGCGAAAAAGCGTCTGGCGGTGGCGGAAAAGCCGAACGCAAGATTTTTTCATAATAGCTGGCTCGTAAGGTGAGCCGTACCAAAACTTCCTTGCGGAAATGTGCAGCGTTATAGTTCATCTGCACCTGAACCGGCAGCCGCGCGCCCGGCGCTTGCCGCACCCAAAATAGCCGGTGGAACGTTTATTTAGTTTTTGGCGTTTTCCAGATAGGTCTCAAAGGCTTCGGCAAAGCTGGCATTTACATCAAAGGGGACAGTGTAGTCCACCTTGGAGGTCACAAGGCAGAGGTCCAGCCGGTTGGAGGTTTCGTCTGCCTGCCGGTTCAGCTTGCTCAGCGCGGCATGGATGACCTTGCGGTCGTAGTTGATGGTGGTCACCCGCTTCACATCGCAGCAGTAGGAGATCTGGTTGCCCTCGGCGTTGAAGCGGTAGCCGGTGCCCCCGCCGGAGAGCAACTGCTCGGAGCTGCGCAGGTCGTTCATCCGCTTGAAGGTGCGGGCAATGCTCTGGCGCGCGGCATTCAGGCTGACCTCGCTGTCCATATCCATGTCCAGCGCATCCTTTGCCTTGCGGATGGCGGCAAACAGGCGGCTTTTTTCCTCCAGCAGATAGAGCATGAACCGGGCAATGTCGGTGATCTGCTCCGCATATTCGGTCTGTGCCACGTCCATAACGGTCTCGTCCTCAGCCTCGGGCATCACCTTATGGCGCAGATAGGTGTTGGCCACCTTGGTCACGTTGGCGTCGCAGTCCAGAATGCCCTGTGCCTCGTCCAGCAGGGACTGGAGCTTGTTCTGGTAACGGAATGCTTCCTTCAGGTTCATAGTCGTTCCCTCCATCTTGTTTTTTTGCTTTCAGCTTACCACAGACTGCCCGCCCGCGCAAGCTTTCCGGTAAAACAGACAAAACGCCCGCCCCGGCATGACCGGGACGGGCGCTTTGCGTTTGCTATGACACTTATGGGATTAAGAGAATATCAGTGGTCAGCCGGCCACGCGCTCGGTGCGGCCTGCCTCCAGCATATAGCGCAGGAAGCCGGTCACGTCGGCGGGGTCGGTCACGGTGAGGTCAAAGCCCTTCTTGGGGGCAGTGTCCATCATCTGCAGCATGGAGCGTGCGGTAGTGTCCTTTTTCAGGTCGCAGGTCTTGCCGTTGTCCAGATGCAGCAGCACGCTGCCGTGGCTGGCAGAAAGCTGGCGCATGAAACGTTCCTTATCAAAATACTCGATCCGAAGCATAGGAATACCTCCTTGATGAAATGGTTTATGTTACACTTGCCGTCCAGTCCTCTTTGGACAGGCGGCGGGAGAATAGCGGTTTTGCCCGGCAGTGGAAACGCTTGTACAGCTTGCGTACCGGCTGCCTTGGTGCTATACTGAGCTTGGAAGCTCTGATAGGATAATACCACAAAACAATCGCAAATAATAGAACAGAACCGCATAGTATATGCAACAAAACCGGCATTGACAAAAAACATTCAAAGTATTGCGGAAAGGATTTGGTGAATATGGCATATCAGACAAGCTGTGCCTCTTATACCAGCGGCCGGGTAGGGCTGACCAGCGCTACTGCCGTGGTGGCCGATGCCGCCGGGCGGGAGCAGACCCAGCACGGCAGCCCGCTGTTCCCCATCGCCTGCTATGCCGAGGATCTTTCCTGTTTTTCGGTGGCGTGGCACTGGCACGAGGAATTTGAGTTCATTCTGGCGGCGTTGGGGCCCATTCATGTGGATGTGAACAAGACCCGCCTGACCTTGCAGACCGGGCAGGGCGTGTTCATCAACTCCGGTGCGCTGCACGCGGTAGAGCCTGCCGAGGACAGCGCGCTGCTGCACTCCGGCGTGTTTCAGCCCCGGCTGGTCGGCGGCATGGACACCGTATTCTGGCAAAAGCTCATCCGCCCGCTTTTGCAGCCAGGCACACCGCCCTTCTTTTTGCTGGATGAGGCCGTGCCATGGCAGCGGCAGGTGCTGCTCTGCCTTCGGGAGGCGTGGAAGGGCGTGGCGGACGAGCCCTTTGACTACGAGAACCGGGTGCGCTACCACCTTACTGCCGCCCTGCGGCTGCTCATTACCCAATGTGTCAGCGGCAAAGTAAAGGTATCGGAGCAGGAGCAGATCGCCTCGGAACGGATGAAGCAGATGCTGCGCTATGTAGAGGAGCACTACACCGAGGAGCTGACCGTGGAAAAGCTGGCCGGGTGCGTTGCCCTGAGCGAAAGCGCCTGTCTGCGCAGCTTCCGGCAGTTTCTGGGCATCACGCCCATCCAGTACGTCAAGCAGTTCCGGGTGGAAAAAGCCGCCGAGCTGCTGCGCTCCACCCGGCTCAAGACCGGCGAGGTGGGGCTGGAATGTGGCTTTTCGGACGCCAGCTACTTTATCAAGACCTTCCGGGAGATCAAGCACTGCACCCCCCGGGAGTACCGCATCCGCTTCTGCTAACATAAAAAAGAGGGACAGAAATGCCCGCAGGCATTTCTGTCCCTCTTTTTTTAAAATGCAATTCCTTAAATCATGGCCAAAGCGCAAGCGGAGGCCATCTCCAATCGTCCGACACAAAAGAAGGCGCGCCGGTTTACCCGCCGGTTTTACCGGTGCAAAGACCCTGCCAGCGCTCCGGCGGGATGACCGGCTCGGTGACAAAGGCTTCCGGGTTCGGGGCAAGAACGTGGCGGGTGACCCGGAAAAGCCCCTCGGCGTCGCACAAAATGCAGCTTGCATCACCAAATTTCGTGTTCCGGGCTGCACCACAGTCCAGATACGCCTGTTCCAGCTTGACGAAATCCTCCGAGATATGCGGCTGCTGCGCGTTGTAGTGACGGCGCATATAGACGTTGTGCTGTACCCCGGCTTCGTCCACCACGGTCATCTGCATGGGCTTGTCGGTCAGGCGGTTCGGCACGTTCAGTACCTCCTCCACGCTATGGATAAAGGTGTTGCGGGCGTGGGTGACCCCCAGCAGCAACACCTTGCCGTGGGCTGCCCGCAGGCGGTCGTAGCAGCCGCCGGGGGTGCAGGGGGTGTTTGCGTCCAGTTCCCCTTCCAGATACGCAGCCGCTCCTTTGCCATAGGCCGCCATGCTGTGGGTGGGGTGCAGCGAGCGCACCACGCCGGGGCGCTGCCGGAACAGCTCCGGCAGAATGCCCACGCAGCAGGGGCTGCGGCGCACATCGAACACTCGGTTCTCCTCGTTGATGAACCGCCATGTGTGGGTGGGCAGCAGCAGCAAGCCCTCCGCAAAAAATTCCATCAATGCGTCCAGAACCGTGTCTGCGCCGCTCTCCACCGGGCCGATGGACTTCATGGAGGAATGGATCAGGATGGTCTCGTTCCCTGTCAGCCCCATCGCGGCAAGGTCGTGCTTGAGGTCAGCCTTTGTATATGCCATGTCATTTCTCCTTTCCGGGCGTTTTTGTTTACTCCCAGTTTACCGCCTTTCGGGCAGCAAAGCAAGCATGCACGCAAAAAGACACATGCCCTGCCGCATCTGCCGGAGACGATCCGGTATCTATGGGGTATTTGTTCTTTCAGCTTTTTCAGCAAAATCCTGTATACAATATTTCAACCCGCAGTGTTGCCGCAACAGTCAGCGCCGTGCTTTTCTATTGTAATATTTGACAGTTATTCTCTGTTTTCTTTATGCATTTGATACAACAGCCGCTTGATTGCGGCATTTTATCAGCACTTTTCCCGCATTGCAAAGTGGTATATCCGTTTTTTCGTTTCACGAGCAGCTCTGTGTGTGAGTACAAATTCTTGTATACAAGTGCTCAAATAAAGTTCCGTTCCAGCATTGACATTCCGCTGTCGGAACGGTACAATGATAATAAGATTATATTTACCGGATAAATGGAGAACGACTATGGCTACATTACAGCACACGGATGAGCTCTATCATATTCTCGAGGACGAGATCTGCACGTTGAAGATCCTGCCCGGGGAAGCGCTGAGCGAGAACCAACTGTGCAAGCGGTTCGGTGTTTCGCGCACCCCCATCCGCAGCGTTTTGCAGCGGCTGGAGCAGAACCGCTTTGTGCAGATCATCCCCTGCAAGGGCACCATCGTCACCGCCATTGATATTGGCGTGGTGGATCAGCTCATCTTCCAGCGTGTTGCGGTGGAGGGCATGGTGTTCCGGGATTTTGTGCAGAGCTGCTCGCCCATGGAGATCCTTGCGGTAGAACACCTTTATAATGTGCTGCTGGAGGCCGCTGCGGGGCGCAGCGACCCGCAAAACTTTGATTTCAACCACTTCCTCAGCTGCGACCTTGCCATGCACGAGTACTGGTTCCGCAAGACCAGCAAGGAGTACCTTTGGGAGCAGATGACCCGCCCGCAGGCAGACTATTCCCGCTTTATCCGTCTGGACATCGTAGGCGCGCGCAACGTGTCCAGCGTTGTCAGCGAGCACGCCGAGATGCTGCGTATTCTGCGGGAGAAGGATCTGGACGCCATTGAGCCGCTGATGCGTACCCACCTGTACGGCGGCGTGAGCCGCATGGGCAGCAAGGTCTACTCGGACGAATACCGCGTCTACTTCAAGCTGCCGGAGGGCAAATAATAAAAAGGTCGCTGCACAGTCTCCTGTACAACGACCTTTTTCTGGTTGCGCCAGCAGGAGTCGAACCTACGATGGGGGAGTCAAAGTCCCCTGCCTTACCGCTTGGCGATGGCGCATCATGCAAGATAGTATAACATATTTTCCGCTTTTCCACAAGAGGTGTGCCGCGTTTTTGCCGCTTTTTTCTGTGCGCTGCCTGCTGCATTTGCGGCGGTTCGAGTCGTTTTTTGGCTTTGCGGCAAAGGTTTTGCTTTTTCCATATCCTGCCATGTTTTTACGAAAGGTAAGTTTTGCGGGATGCGTTTTTCAAAAAGCGCAGTCTACACGGGCATAAATTTTATCTTGCAAAGGTGAAATTTATTTTTTTCTTGATTTTTCTTATTATTTTCTCAAAAGACTGTATTTTTTGTTGCGGTTCTGGTACACTGGATGTGATAAAAATAAGTTGAAGAAACTTCTCCTGCGTCCGGGCTGCACCCGGGCGAGGCAGTGTCTCCATCTTTGTGAAGGAAAGCGAGGGATCTCATGAAAAAATTCCTGAAAACGCTGGTGGTCGGGCTTTGCCTGTTCACGCTGCTGTGCTGCGCACTGCCGGCTGCATTTGCTGCCGACAAAACTTCAGGGAGCAAAAAGGAAGAGAACGTGTACGCCATTGGTATGGATGCCCAAGGCGGCATCTGCTCTACCGTGGTCACCTACACGAACCTGTCCGGCAAACTGGAGAGCACGCCTGAGCAGCCTACCATGACGGGCTACACCTTTGACGGCTGGTACACCGAGCCGGTGGGCGGCAGCAAGGTGACCACCTCCACCGTGTTCACCTCCGATGCCACCATCTACGCCCACTGGACTGCCAAGGTCGGTACCACTACCGTACCGCAGCCCACCACCCAGCCCGCCGCCACCCCGTGGCAAAAGTATGTAGGGCCTGCCCTTGTGGCCGGTGCCCTGCTTACTACTCTGCTGGTCGCCACCATGTTCTGAACACTGCTGTAAACGCAACGATACCATTGAAGAAAGGGATCTTACCATGACTACTTCTACCATGAAAATGCCCGCCAGCTATTCCGCTATCGAAGCCGAGGAGATGACCTATCTGGACGGCGGCGCCAGCAACGCTTATCAGGCCTTCCTGGACGTTGGTAAGGTGTTCAACTACATCGCCCGCATCTTCTCCGGTGCAAGCTCCATCATCAACAACGTCAACGTCATTTACCAGTCCTTTGTATCGCTGAACAGCCTGCTGGGCAGCTTCGGCAAGTAAAAGGATCACCCCAAAGTTTGGATACGGGAGCCGCGCTTTTTTCGAAAAAGTGCGGCTCCCGTTTTTCGTAGGCGCACCGATTCAGTGCATTACTGCGCAGAACTTCGCACCCCAGAATTATGAAGGGAAATTTTAACAATTCTGTGGTATATTGCCTTCTTTTTAGGTGTTTTACATATAAAATAAAAAAATTTGCGATATTTTTTCGGCTTTATCTCTTGATTTTGTGTCCGATTTGTTATATTGTTGTTACAGGGAGTGTGCTAAAATAAGATAGTTTATAAAAGATCTCTCCAGCTGCGCAAATTGCGTGGCGACAAGCGATTTTTCAGGCATTTTCTTTAAGTTTTTTCGGCATTTTCGAAAGAAATTTCGTTATCTTTACATTCGGGAGTTTGTACGCAAATGGCAGATCGTGAACTGCGGCGGATGCACCGCGCTGAACTAATAGAGATCATCTATGCGCTGAAACAGAGCGAGGACCAGCTCAAGGCACAGAATGCCGCGCTCACCGCGCAGCTACAGGACCGGCAGCTCCGGCTGGAAAGCGCTGGTTCCATCGCGCAGGCCGCGCTGGAGCTGAACAACGTGTTCGCCGTCGCACAGGCCGCCGCCGATGACTATCTGCATTCGGTACAGGCCAGCGTTGCGGACACCAACGCCACCGCTGCCAACACCCTTTCGCAGGCACGCAGCGAGGCTAAACGCATTCTGGAACAGGCACAGGCAGACGCCGACAGTCTGAAAGCGCAGGCGCAGCAGGAATGCGACGCCATGACCGCCGCCGCCGCGCAAAAGCGCACCCAGACCGAGGCCGACTGCAAGGCCATGGTAGAGCGCGCCGAGCAGGAGGTGCAGCAGCGCTGGCAGGCATTTGACCACAAGGCCAACGAGCTGCTGGACCAGTATCGCAGCACAGACGGCCTGCCTTCGGAGGAAACATGAAAAAACGCGATATCCGGTTCGCTTCCATCCCTTCCACCGAGGAAGTGGCCGCAGAACGTGAGCGTCTTGCGTACCAGAGCCGCTACCAGCGGGTGCTGCGCAGTACGATCTATATTCTGGTGGTGGTGGCCGCAGTAGCCGTGCTGCTGGCTACGCTGTTTTTGCCGGTGCTTCAGGTCTCTGGCGACAGCATGAACCCTACGTTGAATGACAAGGACATTATCCTGCTTGTAAAATCCAACCACATTGAAAACGGTGAGTTATGCGGGTTTTACTGGCAAAACAAGCTGCTGCTCAAGCGCATCATCGGGCAGCCCGGTGATGTGATCGATATGGACGTGAACGGCGTGGTCTCGGTAAACGGCGTGGCACTGGATGAGCCTTATGTGGACGCGCTGACCGTGGGCGAATGCGACATCCGGTTCCCCTATCAGGTGCCGGAAAACCGCTACTTCGTGCTGGGCGACCACCGCTCCACCTCCATCGACAGCCGCAGCAGCGTGATAGGCTGCGTTGAAAAAAGCCAGATCGTTGGCAGGGTTTTCCTAAGGATATGGCCCTTGTCCAGCTTCTCGTTGATCCATTGACCCCGGGAGGAGGTATTCCGTTATGAACGACATTCTTAAAACGTACATGGAGCGGTTCCGCGAGAACCGGCACACCCTGCGGCGCTACACCGCGTTTGTGCTGGCACTTGCCATGATCACCACCCTGTTCGTGAACTGGCAGCTGCATGGCGTGGGCATCTCGATGACCGCGCAGTACCAGTGCGGCGAGGAGGAGCACACCCACACCGCGGATTGCTACACCAAGGTGCTGACCTGCGGTTACGAGGAAGGCGAGCTTGAAAATGCGGACGAGGTGGCCGCCGCTGCTGCGACCAGCCAGCCCACCATTGAGGAAGAGCCCGCGCCGCTGTCGCTGGAGCCGCAGATCGAGTTTGTGCCCCATGAGCACACCGAGGACTGCTACACCGAGGTGCAGACCCTGACCTGCATGGAAGAAGAGCACGTCCACGACGACGACTGCTTCGACCCCGAGGACGGCAGCCTGATCTGCGACAAATTTGAGCATACCCACGACGAAAGCTGCTACACCACCGAGTACGAGCTGACCTGCGGCTTAGAGGAGGGCGAGCTTGTGGAGCAGGTGGTGGAGCCCACCCAGAGCGCCGCACTGGCAGCGATGGCTGTGGCCGAGCCCGTGGCGCTGGCACCGATGGTGGACACCGTGGAGCCCATCTACCACCACCATACCGATGCCTGCTACGAGGAAGTGCTCACCTGCCCCCTGCCGGAGCACCACCACACCGTTGCCTGCCTGAGCGACACCTCCGCCGACCTTGAGACCCCCGAGGAGTGGCAGGCCGCCAACGCCGAGGCCGTGATGACCGGCAACTGGGCCGAGGATCTGGTCAGCGTGGCGCAGACCCAGCTGGGCTACGAGCAGAGCGAGAAAAACTTTGAGATCGACCCCGCGGACGGCGTGACCCTGCGCTACTACTCCCGCTACGGTCAGTCCTACGGCAACCCCTACGGCGAGTGGGACGTGATGTTCCTCTCTTACTGCCTGAAGTACGCCGGTATCCCCCAGAGCGCTATCCCGCAGGAGGCCAGCGTGCTTGCCCTGCGCAGTTCCATGAGCGACATGGACTGGCTGCTGGACGGCGAGGACGGCAGCACCGCCGATGTGGGCGACATCGTTATTTATAATAAGTACGTCACCCGCACCGTGGCTGTGGACAGCAGCGCCGACGGTGCAGCGGACGGTCTGGATGACCTGTTCAGCATGGACGCTGAGGGTGAGAACGGCGCAGAACTCGAGGAATCCGGCGCTGCTGCGTTGGATACCGCCCCTGCCGCCGAGGACACGACCACCCTCGACACCCCTGATCTCCCCGATATCCCCGACACCGCCAACCCGGAGCAGCCCGCCGAAAAGCCGGTGGACAGCGCCGACACCGCTGCGCCCAGCGTGGGTTCCCCCGCTGCCGAGCCGCAGACCACTACCGTGACTGACGCTCAGCCCGTGGAGACCGTGGGTATCGTGAGCGCAGTGGACGATGACACGCTGACCGTCATCTCCGGCGATGTGGACGGCAAGGTGGCTGAGGTAACGCTGTTCGATGCTGATGTTCTGGCCGTGGTGGATGTTGCCGCCGCCCAGTACGCCGACACCTACGGCGGCCAGCTGCCCACCATCTCCGCCAGCCGTCCGAACCGTGCGCCCGCACTGACGGCGGGAGCACCGACCCCGGTGGAAACTCCACTTTCCCATGATTTCACAGATAATATTACCTCTGCAAAATTGCAGTATCGCGAGAACAGTTGGGAGGACTGGCAGGATATTCAGGATAATTCCGATGTCGATGAAAACGATCAGATTCAGGCTGTTCTGGAATACACACTGCCTCCCTGCACGCTGTCTTCTGATTTAAACACCATCAAGTATCCCCTGCCGGAAGCTTTAAAGAATTTTACAGAAAACGGCATCGTCTATAATTCCAGCAAAGAAGCTGTTGGCGTTGGCAAAGTAGAAGGTGGTTATGTTTCCATTACTTTCTACGATGCGTATGTGCAAAAAAATGCTAAAGGTTCTGAAATCAGTGGTTCCTTGGCTTTCGATGGCGAAGCCAAGGAAATGAACATAAAGCACGACACGGAAACCACAATCAAGTTCAACGATAGCCACTCCAGCAAGATCACCATTAAGAAAGATTACAATAAAAAGGGTGATCTTCACACCCAAAAGTATACCAGCGACTATGACCTTGAAAATGGTACTGTAAAGTACACCGTAAAAGTATCGAGCACCTATGGTACAGCCGGTAATCCTGTTCAGCTGGAAGATATCATGACCGATATCAAGCTGGATACGGCAAAGGGCATCACGGTCGTAAAGAAAGACGGTACTCCTGCCAGTATCAACGGTCTCACTTATAAAGCCGACGACAAGGGCTTTACCGGCACATTGCCCGCGCTTGGCGAAGATGAGTATTACGAGCTGACCTATTGGGGCGTGCTTCCTTCGGATTTGAAGGGCGGCAACGTTACCACGAACAATAAGATCCATGTCGAATCGACAAATTCTGATAATGAAAAGATTGAGAGTGACGCTTCGGTAGATTTCAGCTTTAACACTGTGAAAAAGCAGGGCGTTAAAAATAGTGACGGCACCATCTCTTGGACGGTCAGTCTGAACGAAAATCATGCCAACATGAAGGACTGGATCCTGAGCGACGAGTTGAACGGCAGCGCCTACACCGGCACTGTTACAATTACTCCCTCGACAGGTACTTCCTTTGACGTTCCGCTGCCTTACAAATTTGGCTCTGACACCGCTGATACGGATACTACCGCAAGCTACATCATCACTTACAAAACTACGGACGATCACCCCTATAACACTTCGCAGGTCACAAACAAGGTGATCCTGAAGGACGACAAGGGCGGCGATAAGGGTTCTTCCGAATACGGTGTTGAGGTTGGCAGCAAGGACGCCTATTTCAAGACCGGTACCGGCGTTACCGATAATGGCGATGGTACTTTGACCCTTAACTGGGAAGTTGAATTGATCATCGACAAGGATTATCCTGCCGGGGGATGGAAATGGTGTGATTATGCATCTTATTACAGCGAGTGCAAACAGTATTTCACGCCTGCGCAGCGTACAGCGCTGTATGCTGAATTAAATCGTGTTCTCGGTCACTCTGATTATACTGTTACCGACGGTTATCATCCGAAAACTGATGACGGCACTGGAAACTGGGGTTCGATTGGCATTGTTGGAAACCGGCCTTTGCAAAAAGATACCGTTTTGAAATTCAGCTTTTCTACTACGGCTGAGTGTCCCAGTACCAAAACTGATTTCAAGAATCACTGTACCTTCAACGGTTACACTTTTGAAGGCACGAACACCTACAAACCAGGCGGCAATGCAGTTGTAAAGAAGCTTGATAATCGTACCAATTCCGAGGCTAACAGCAGCCACGACTACGACGATATCAATGGTAAGCTGGAGTGGAAGGTCGAAGTCACTTTGACCGAAGCCTTTAAGGCTGTTGAAAGCGGACTTGAGTATATCGAAATTACCGACACGCTCCCCTCCGGTGTAAAGATTTCGGACATTGATATCAAAACCAACAATTACTGGGGTAAAAACGGCGAAGAGAAAAACGACAGTGTGTGGAAGCTTCACACATGGATCAACAATGATGCATCCGGAGGTGCTACTGGGCATGGTCCCGACATTCCCGTTACAACCACCACTGTTGGTGATCATCAGGTTGTTAAGCTGCGTATTCCCCTGCAGCTTTTGAAGTGTCTCGTAGCAGATGAAAAGATCAATATTTATGTAACTACTGCCATCAACGATCCAGCGAGCTGGGGAAGCACGCAAAAGAACTTTACCAATGAAGTCAATGTGACTGACAGCACCTCGAAGGATTGGGGTACAGCCTCGCAGACGCAGGAGATCACCTACAACAGCCTGCATGATGCTGTGCAAAAGAGTGGCAGGCAGGTTGACGTAAGTGAAGCTGCCGATACAGTGGAGTATACGGTTATTGTCAATCCCGATGGGCAGACAATTCTGGGCAACCCCAATATCAAGCTGACACTTGTTGATGATCTTGCGTACACTTATGACCCCTGGTATAACAATAAGCTCATCACGCTCAAGCCTTCCAGTGTTGCCGTGTATGAATACGATAAAGCTACCAATACCCTTGGAAGCCCGCTAACCGTTTCAGAGTATTCGTATCTGTACGAAACCATCGGTTATGGTTCCGGCACCGGTACAGAAAACCGCATTAACCGCCTGACTTTCACCTTGCCAAACGCAAAACCGCTTGCAGTGGTTTATCGATACCTTTCTAATGCTTCTCACGACATCACTTTGAACAACACCGCAACCTTGTTGGCACAGGACAAAAAGATCACCTCTGTTACGGATAGTCAAAACGTTAAAATCACTTCCAGCTCTTGGAATGCCAATGCCAAAGAGGGCGTATACGCCTACAAGGTGGATAAAGACAATAACGGTCTGTATCTGTCTGGTGCAAAGTTCAGCTTTTATGCGTGGGACAGCACTAAAAACGATTGGTCTTTGGTGACCAATCAGATCGTCACGGACGACGATGGTCAACTGGTTGATGGGGAAGGGCATAACCTTTCCAAAATCATGGACGAAAATAACGTTCAATTCCGTAATCAGGCATTCAAGCTTGTGGAAACGATGCCTCCTGCCGGTTATATCCTTGATCCCGACAACGCCTACTACTTCTATATCCCGGATAGTGATAAGAGTAAGTATCCAGAGAACCTTCCCGCTGACCTGAGTGCTTATCATGCATTATCCGTTGGCGGATACCTCTATCTTACCAATGAGAAATCTCAAGACTACGAGCTCCCCTCTACCGGTGGCACCGGTACACTCCCGTATACAGCCGTGGGCGGCACAATGATGCTGTCTGCGCTGGCATATAGTTTTATCCACCGCAAGCGCAGACACGAAGGGAGGGCAGATGACTAAACTGCACTTCCCTGCCGGACGCCCGGAGCTTAAACCCCGCCCGCCCAGCGCAAAGTTTACGCATTAGTCCGAACACAAACCACACCCCTACCCCCCCCCCCCCTGTGCAAAATGCAGGGGGCGGCAAGGGGCAGAAAAAAGAAAGGGGCTTTTTCCATGAAAAAAGCAATGAAGAAACTCATGGCTGCGCTGCTGGCAGTTGCTATGGTTTGCGCCATGGCGATCCCGGCGTTTGCAGATGGCAGCAGCTCTACCAGCACTGCTGCTGTTACCCTGTACACGATCACCGCACCTAAAAACGGTCACACCTACGAGATCTACCAGATCTTTACCGGTGATTATGATGCACTCCAACCGTCCATGCTCGCCAACATCAAGTGGGGCAAAAACGGCACTGGTACGGCTGGCGAAGCTGTTGAGCAGACTGTTCTGGACGCACTTTCCAAGGTTGCTTCCTACACAAGCGACAGTGATAAGCTTGACGTTATCGATAAATATGTCACTCTGACCAATCCTGTAGAGACCATTACAAACGGTGGTTCTGTTGAAGTTGTTGGCGGCTATTACTTGATTAAGGACAAGGATGGCACGGTGCCCTCCTCCGCGGCTTATACCCCTTACATCGTTTCCGTTGTTGGCAATGTTACCATCGAGCCGAAGAGCAATGAGGTTCCTAAATTTACCAAAAAGCTGAAGGACACCAACGATACTACCGGCGTTATTACCGGCTGGCAGGATTCTGCCGACTATGATATCGACGATAAAATCCCCTTCCGCCTGCAGGGCACTGTTTCCAAGGACTTTGATTCCTATAAGACGTATTACTACGCTTTCCACGATGTGGAAGAAGCCGGTCTGACCTTTGACCCCAGCTCTGTGAAAGTTTTTGTTGGCGATGAAGAGACCGGTACTAAGATTGATGCTAGCAATTATACTGTCGTTACCAACCCGGCCGATGGCTGCACCTTTGAGATCGTGTTTGATGATCTGAAAAATATTCCCAGTGTTACTGCTAAATCTATCATTACCGTTACCTACGAGTCCACGCTGAACGGGAACGCTGTTCTGGGCGCACAGGGCAACGTCAACACGGCAAAGCTGGAGTACTCCAACAACCCGCGCGGTAACGGCACGGGCACAACTCCTTGGGATAACGTCATCGTCTTTACCTACAAGGTGGTCGTGAATAAGGTCGATCAGGACAATAATCCTCTGGTAGGTGCACAGTTCACTCTGACCAAAAAGATTAATGGTGGCACGGAAGTTATCAAGACTATGACCATCGACTCTAGCGAAACTCAGTTTACGCTGTCCGGTCTGGATGACGGCGAGTACACGCTGACCGAGACTGCAACCCCCGCCCACTACAACACCATCAGCCCCATCACCTTTACTGTCAACGCTGATCATACTATCACTTGGGAAACCGAGCGTCGTGAAGATATCCTGACCTCTTTGAGCGGCGACAAGAAGGTTGGCGAAATCACCTTTACTTCTAGCAAAACCGACGGAACTCTGACTACAAATGTCATCAATAATATCGGCACTACCCTGCCCGGCACCGGCGGCATCGGCACCACCATCTTCTATGTGATCGGCGGCGGCCTGATGGTTGCAGCAGCCATCCTGCTCATTACCAAAAAGCGCATGGAGAACCGCTAAGCTCTCCTTTTCCCCTGCACAGAGCGGGGCTGTAAAGCCCCCTGCTCTGGTCCTGAAACTATAACGTTAGGGAGTAGCCCATGAAAAAGAACAAAAGCACCATTATATTGATCCTCGTCTTTTTCGTGGGTCTATCCGTGATGTTATACCCCACCATCAGCGATTACGTCAACCAGCGCAACCAGTCCCGCGCGGTGGCAAGCTACGCGCAGGACGTGGACAACATGACCGATGCGGATTACAGCGCCTACTTTGACGCCGCCGATGCCTTTAACGCACAGGTGGCCGCCAACGAAAACGCCCTTTACCGCCCGGATCAGCTTACCGGCTACAACGAAACGCTGGATATTACCGGCACGGGCATTATGGGTTACATCACCATCTCCAAAATCGGCGTGGAGCTGCCCATCTACCACGGCACCGGCGACAGCGTGCTGCAGATCGCCGCAGGCCACTTAGAGGGCACCAGCCTGCCGGTGGGCGGCGCATCCACCCACGCGGTCATCTCGGCACACCGCGGCCTGCCCAGCGCAAAGCTGTTTACCAACCTTGACCAGCTGGAGGTGGGCGATACCTTTACCATCACCGTGCTGGACCGGGTGCTCACCTACGAGGTGGACAAAATTTCCATCGTACTGCCCACCGAGACCGACGAGCTGAAGATCGCCGAAGGCAAGGACTACGTTACCCTGATGACCTGCACCCCCTACGGCATCAACACCCACCGCCTGCTGGTGCGCGGCCGCCGCGTGGAGACCCCGGATCAGTACAAGCACCTCCGCGTTACCGCCGAAGCGCTTAAAATTGAACCCATTATTGTTGCGCCCATTATGGCGCTGCCCATGCTGCTGATCTTGCTGATCGGTATGCTGCTTTCTACACGCAAACCCAAGAAAACGAGAGGTGAAGAACATGAAAAGCATTGATCTGCGTCATCGTCTGGCGGCTGTGCTGCTGGCTGTGTGCCTTGTGGTATGCTGCGCCCTGCCGGCCTTTGCCACCAGTGCCAACATTGTGCTGGGGCGTCTGGGCTCGCTCCACGTCCGTCTGTACGACACCCACAACGATGTGCCCCTGCGCGGCGGTGAGCTGACCCTGTATCAGGTGGCCGCCGTCAAGCGCACCAACGGCAACCTGTACTTTGACTATACCGGCGATTTTGCGGGCTGCGGTGTGGTGCTGGGCGACCTTTCCGACAGCACGCTGGCTGACCAGCTGGTAAAGTATCTGCCCCCAGTGCCCGCCATTGCCGCCCAGCAGGACGTGAACGAAGAGGGCTACGCTGACATTACCAAGCTGCCGCAGGGGCTGTACTTGGTCGTGCAGACCGAGGCATCCCACGGCTACGAGGCCATCAAGCCCTTCCTTGTGTCCATCCCCATGCCCGATGGCGACAACTGGATCTACGATGTGGACGCCACCCCCAAGGTAGGTGCCACCATCCCGGAAACGCCGGACATCCCCGACACCCCGGATGTGCCAGACACGCCGCCGGATACGCCCGACACACCCGATCTTCCGGAGCAGCCGGACACCCCGGATACGCCGGTGAGCCCGGACAGCCCCGATAGCCCGGTAAGTCCCGGCAACCCGGACAATCCCGTAAGCCCCGATAACCCGGATAACCCGGTCTCCCCTTCCAACCCGGATAAGCCTGTTCTGCCCCAGACCGGTCAGTTGAACTGGCCCGTGCCGGTGCTGGCTTGCAGCGGTGTGCTGCTGTTTGCCGCTGGCTGGGTGCTGAACCGTCAGGGCAAAAAGGAAAACTGACCCTGCCTCCTTTCTTTTCGGCATAGTTTGGCGTTGTGTGCCGAATTTGCTCCCCCGCAAGGGGGAGCATTTTTTATGCCCTTTCCCCTGCCGGGTACAGTACGATTTTGAATGCGCTCCGCGTTGCTCTGCGCATAATCAGCGGAAAATATATTTTTAAATTTGCAATTCTGGAAAATCTGCGGATTTTCCAGAATTGCCTTTTCACGGGTGGGGTTTGGGCACGAACCCTCTCAGGCATCTCGCTTTGCTCGATACCAGCTCCCCCGAAGGGGGAGCTTTTTGTGCTCTCTCCCCTGCCGGGCGCGGCACGATTTTGAATGGCCTCCGCTGCGCTCTGGCCATGTTCAGCGGAAAGATTATTTTAAATTTTCGCGTCTGTCGCACTCTGCGGAGCGCGACAGACGCTTTTTTCACAGGAGGGGTCGTAGCCGGGAACTGCATTTGCAGCGCCTGCTTCCTACGGAAGTGCGGCGCTGCGGCGGAACACCCCTTCCGGCTTTCGCGCTAAGCTTGCAGGCGTGCAAAAAGCTTCCCCTTTCGGGGGTGCTGGCGAACGCAGTGAGCCTGAGAGGGTTCTCCACGCAAAAGAGCCGCTGTACAAATCGTACAGCGGCTCTTATTTTATGCAATCTGTATTAGGTTTTTACTGCTGCTGAGCGGCCTTTTTGGCTTCCAGTGCCAGAATGGCGTCGCGGCGGCTCAGGTTGATGCGGCCCTGCTGGTCGATGTCGGTCACCTTGACCACGATGGCATCGCCCACGGCAACCACGTCCTCTACCCGCTCCACACGCTTGGTGTCCAGCTTGGAGATGTGCACAAGGCCTTCCTTGCCCGGGGCGATCTCCACAAAGGCACCAAAGTTCATCAGGCGGGTCACCTTGCCCTTGTAGATGGCACCGATCTCGGGGTCCTCCACAATGGTCTTGATGGTAAAGATGGCGCGCTTTGCGTCCTCCTGATCCACGGCGGAGACGAACACATGGCCGTCCTCCTGCACGTCGATCTTGCAGTTGCAGGTGGCGCAGATGTCCTGAATGA
>OGCQ01002350.1_pt1 | contig 19675 bp, 15 predicted proteins | sample 1570161 | NCBI WGS metagenome assembly OGCQ01 (sample SAMEA4384402, study PRJEB24528) | human gut metagenome
TCGTCTATAATACCAAACCTCCTCCCCTTTGTCAACTACTTTTTTTATTTTTTATAAGTTTTATTTTTTAATATTAATAAACGCATTATAATTCGCCCCGTACAGACTTATTTTGCTCAGCGCGCCTCCTGCTAAAGCGCTAAAAATAAAATGCAGATAAAATTCCCAGAATAGCGCGCGGCTTGTGCGCGCAAACTATAAACGCAGTAAAATCCAAACCGGTTTTGCTTTTATATATAATGAATTTTGACACGGAGGTATTTAATTTATGAACAGCAATAATAAAATAAACCGCAGCATAGGCTGTACTGTTCAGCAGTGCAAATATCATTGCGGGCAATCTGACAACTGTACTTTAGATTATATACAAATTGGCACTCACGAAGCTAATCCCACAAAAACCGAATGTACCGACTGCCGTTCCTTTGAATTAAAATAATGTTTCCTTTATGGTCCCCGTATTTCTGGCGGGGACCTAATTTTTACATTAGTTGGCATTGACATATTGTCCAAAAAGATTATAATATATTGGGTCAGACAATATAAATCTAAATGCAGTACACCCGAATAAAGGCAAATAAACTGTAACTGCTTAAAGAAATACGCATGCATTTAAGATTTTATTTTCAAGCATGGTTGCTAACTATATGTAGGATGTGATTTAATGTTTGCCAGCCGACTGCGCGCTTTAAGAAAAGAGCGTGGACTTACCCTTCAGCAGCTTGCTAAGCATTTCGGTATGAGCCATTCCACGTTGTCCAAATATGAAACGGGCAGCCGGAAGCCTGATATGGAAATGCTTAAAAAGCTAAGCGATTTTTTTGGAGTAAGCGTTGATTATTTAATAGGCGAATCCCCTGTGCGCGATAAAGAAGAAACAGTAATATTAAATAAAAGCATAAACATGCCCGAGCTGCCGCCCGAAGCCTATAAGGAATTGGAAGACTTTATTGAATATTTGCGCAAAAAATATAACAACAAAAAAAAATAACATTTTTTTACAAAAAGGGCTTGCATTCTAGTTGACATTATGCTATAATTTAATCGAACAAATGTTCTTTTAAATTAAAGGAGATGTCACAAAATGTGTTTGCAAGCGGATCTTCTTAAATTAGCGGAAAGCAACGGAATAAAAATTGAAATGTGCAGGCTCCCGCTGGGACTGAACAGCATTTTTACCCAGCTTAAAGAATGCCCGGTAATCATATGCTTAAATAACGCATTAAGCGGCCCCGAAACTACCATAGAGCTTGCGCTGTGCCTTGGATATTACTTTACTCTCAGTCAAAGCGGGCCGTCCAACGAGGAAAAGCGCGCTCAGGCCGAAGAATGGGCATATTCCCGGCTTATACCCGTAGAAACCTTTATAGACGCCTTTAAAAACGGCGCTGCAGACATGGAGGGAATAGCTAAATATACCGGCCTGACGCCTGATTTTATACGAAAAGCCGCCCAATATTATTCCGGACGGCTGGGTTCATATATAACGCTGGGCTCATTCTGCGTAATTTTCGAGCCGCTAAGCATAGTTCAGAAATTTTAAAAGATATTAAAAAGCTTAATTACCACCATATATTAATTGTTAAAGGCGCATAGTGAATTTTCTCAAAACGCTCCGTACTCTTTCAAATACCGTTCCATAGCGGCTTTTCTTTCATCGTCTATATATATTGTTCCGTCTATAGGTTTATTATGGAGATATTCTATTATATCCAAAACGGTGCAGATAGCGTAAACCTCAAGCCCGTAAGCGTCTTTGACCTCTCTTAAGGCGCTGCCGCCTTTAAGCCCTTTTTCGCATCTGTCTACCGATACTATTAAAGCCTGCGCCTTAGCTCCGCAGCCCTTTATAATGGGCACCGACTCGCTTACCGACGTGCCTGCAGTTACAACGTCCTCTATTATGCATACTCTTTCATCCCTCCCCGGCTTATGGCCTATCAGCGACCCGCCCTCGCCATGGTCCTTCTGCTCCTTGCGGTTAAAGCAATATTTAACGTCCCTGCCGTAGGTCTCATAAAGCGCAGCCGAAGTAACCGCCGCAAGAGGTATGCCCTTATACGCCGGGCCATAGAGCACCTCAAACTCCGCGCCGTTATTTTCAAGGCAGCGGGCGTAAAAGCGGCCCAGCCTGCTTAACTGGCTTCCGCTTGTATAATTGCCCGTATTAATGAAATAAGGAGTTTTCCTTCCGCTTTTAGTTGTAAAATCTCCGAAGGTCAGCACTCCTGATTTAACCATAAATTCGATAAACTCATATTTATTAGCGTTTTGATTCATTTAAACCATCCTTTAATCAGCATTTTCAGCCGTTTGAAAGCGTTTTGCTGCGTAAAGCGCAGACAACGCTCTCCCTAATTCGGCTTATTAAAGTTATTATCCGATAAAATTCAAATTATGTAAAGTACATTTGAAATTTAGGCGCGGTTATAGTATAATATAATAAATTTTTAGAAAGAGAGGCCGTTACCGGCTCGCATTAAGCTATGAAGATTTTACGCAGTCTTACAACCCTGATATTAACCGCAGCATGTGCCTGCGGCCTGGCCGCCTGCGCTCAAAGCCCCATTTCTCCTTCGGCTCAGCTCACGGCGGGCACGCCTGCAAGCGGAGACAAAACATGGTCGTCAACTAATTTTGAAATAAACCTGAGCTATCCCCATACATGGTATCTATCCGCCGACCAGACGGCTCTGGCCATGTTTATTTCTCCTGCAGACGACCGAACACCCGATTTCAGGGAATATATCGCCGTAGGCGGAGAGGCGAACGACGATGATTTAACTCTTGAAGAAATAGCTCAAAATACCTTCAAGGGAGTACAGGACGTATTTAATGATATTGAAATAATAAGCACTCAGGACGTAAAAGTAGGGCAATATGACGGACTGCTTTATATTTTCGGCGGCGAAGCCTCCAACGAAGAGCTGGGGCCGACGGGCACCTATTACTGGTATCAGTATACCTGGCTCACCTCCAGCGCCTCCTACAGCCTGACCTTAACCACCACCAAGGAAATGAGCGAGGAATATTTTGAAGTACTGAATTATATTAAGGATTCGCTGGATTTAGCCTAAGCTTATAATAATGCGCCCAGCGGCTGCTTTTAGCCGTTCCAGCTCGCTTTTAAGCGGTTTTGACCCGCGTAGGACCGCGTCCCTTCCCCGCTTTAAGGTCCAGGGGCGCAGCCTGGTTCCTGCGCAATGAAGGAGCAATTTTCCATGAAATACAGGCATATTGTATTTGACGTAGACGGAACGTTAATAGATACCAGAGAGGCCGTGCTTAATTCTCTTAAAGATACCATCGAATATGTAAAGCGTTCTCCCGTCCGAACGGAGGAGCTTACTTTTGCGCTGGGAATTACCGGCCGGGATACACTTGCCCTGCTGGACGTCCCGGATATTCCCTTTGCGCTGAATCTATGGCTGGAAAATATGAAAAAATACAAGGACAGCATACGCGTATTCAATCAAATTCCCCATCTGCTTAAGCGGCTGAAATCTTCCGGCTGCCAGCTTGGCATTGTAACCTCCAAAACACGGGCGGAATTTGCAGCTGATTTCAGCGTATTCGGCATTGACGGCTATTTTGAATACATTGTCTGCGCCGACGACACCCAAAGGCACAAGCCGCATCCCGAGCCATTATTAAAATATATGGCTTTAGCCGGCTGCACGGGGGAAGAAACACTATACATCGGAGACAGTCCCTATGATATTGAATGCGCTCAAAAAGCCGGAACACATTTTGCTTTAGCGGGCTGGGGCGCTGCCGAGGGGCTGAACGCTCCGGTTATATTCGGCACTCCGCTCGACGCCGAAAAGGCGCTGCTTGATTAAATCCAGTTAATCCGGTTTACCCCTTGCGGCAAAAGCCGAGCCTTTAAGCTTTTATACGCGCTGTTGATACTGTGGAGAAGTAGCCGCCATGCATATGAGCGTTTTACAGGCGATTTGGGGATAACTATGTGGGCAATGTGGATAACTTTTCGCAGTTTCCCACCTGATTTTATAATTATGGACAGGTTATCCACAGTTTTTGCTTAAAATTAATAAGCCGTTTGCTTTTTATTAACATTATAATGTTTATTCTTTAATTAAAAAGCGCTCGTTCCACAATAAAACGAGCGCTTTCTTACAGGCAAAAATGCGTATTGCCCTTATCGCTCAGTCCGTGCATTAAAAATTGATTTTTCCCGCCTTCAACAGTTCGGACGCCGCCGCAAGCCTGCCCAAAGCCATTAGGCCGCCTCCGGCGTTCGGCTGCCCGATAGCCCTGCTGGGGGGCGGGGGTGGGTGGGCGGGAGCTTTTTCTTCCGCCGCCTGAAAAATAAAAAAACTGAACAGCTTAAAATTCGCTTTAAGCACAGAAAAACTAAAAACCGTCTTTCGTTTTAAAATAGGCGGAAGAAAAAGCACGCCCGGCTTTAAGCCGGGCGTAAAAATTTACCAATCCATCTGCTTTGTAAAACGCCGCTTAAGCGCGTCCGCCGTTTATGATTTGACCACATCCGCATATAATATCCTGAATTGAGCAAAAATAGATAAAACGCTATTTTGTAAAGGAGCAGGATATGAAAGCAGTTATTATGGCGGGCGGCATAGGTTCCCGCCTGCGTCCGCTTACATGCGACTTGCCTAAACCCATGGTGCCCATAGTCGGCAAGCCGGTAATGCAGCACGGCATAGAGCTTTTAAAAAAGCACGGCATAACAGATATTGCCGCGACGCTTATGTATATGCCGGGAGTTATAAAAAACTATTTTAAAGACGGTCGGGATTTTAATGTAAATTTAAACTATTATATTGAAGAAACCCCGCTGGGCACAGCAGGCTCTGTTAAAAACGCAGCCCAGTTCCTGAATCAGCCCTTTATAATACTTTCAGGCGACGCCGTTACCGACCTGGATATAAGCAGGGCAGTTAATTTCCACAGGGAAAAGGGCGCAAAGGTAACCATGGTGCTTAAACGCGAGCCCTCCCCTCTTTCATACGGTGTGGTGCTGATAGATTCAGATGCCCGCATATGCCGCTTTATTGAAAAGCCCTCTTGGTCGGAGGTCACGGCAAATACCGTTAATACCGGAATATATATACTGGAGCCGGATATTCTGGACTATATACCTGCCGAGCGCGCAATGGATTTCGGCAAGGAGCTTTTTCCCGAGCTGCTTCGCCGCGGAGTACCGATGTACGGCTATATAACAGATGATTACTGGTGTGATATCGGAGATTCCTCCGCGTATTTCAACGCGCATATGGCCTTTCTTTCCGGGCGCTTAAAGCTGGAAACGCCGGCCAGGGATTACGGAAACGGAATTTTCCTGGAAGAGGACGCGGCAGTTCAGGACGTCGCTCTGCTGAACGGCCCGGTATATATAGGCAGGCATTCGCGCATAGAAAGCGGCTCGCGCATAGGCGCGTATTCAGTAGTAGGCGAAAACTGTCATATAGAAAACGCCGAGCTTCAGGGAAGCATCCTCTGGGATAACTGCGTAATTAAGCCGGGCAGCGTGGCGCGCCACGCCATAATATGCGATAACGTTATTCTCCGGCAGAACTCCCGAATCTGCGACCGCGCCGTTATAGGCCGCGGAGCGCGTATAGGCCAGTATTCAACAGTCAACGCCAATGTGCGGGTATGGGCCAACGCAGTAATCCCTCCTGAAAGCAATGTAAAGGAGGATGTGCTCTACAGCGCGGGCGAAAAGCTGGCGCTGGGCGAATACGGACTGCACGGAATACTCTCTGAGGATATATTTCCCCGCACTCTGCTATATCTCGGCCAGGCTCTGGGCCAAAGCTATAAAAGCGTCCTTATAGCTTCAGACGACTCCCCCGCCGGAAAAACTCTCGCCCTTCTGGCAGCCTCCGGCGTCTGCACGGCGGGCGCTCAGGCAGTACTTGCGCAGAACTGCGTGCTGCCCTGGGCGCGCGCGGCCCTTTTGGAGCAAAAGGCGGCCTGCGGAGTATTTATTCAGACTGATAAGGAAACTATTATTACAATTCTGGATTCAGACGGCGCCAATCTGCCTGCTGAAAAAGCCCGGGAGCTTGAGCGTGCCCTAAATTCAGGCGAATATAAATGCGTGCCCGCTCAGGAAACAGGCGCCCTCCGGCTATTTAACGGCGCCGCTCAAATATATGAAAATCATATCCTTTCGGTAATCCGCGGCCGCAGCGACGGCAAGGCTCTCGTAATAGGGGGCAATAAGAAAAACGCCGCGGCCGCAAGGGATATTCTCTCCAAATTAGGCTTCAGAGCCATAGAAGCCCAAAACGGCATAGGCGCATGCGTGCGCGAGTATTCAGCATGTCTCGGCATGTGCCTGAACCGCTTCGGAGAGATAACCGAGCTTTATGACCAAAACGGGCAAAGGCTTTCCTACGAGCAATATATGCTCCTGCGCGCGCGGCTGGCCGCCGCCTGGGGCGCTAAAAGGGCCGTGCTGCCGCCCTTTGCCTCCGAATGCTTAATACGTCTTATGGAGCCTTACGCCCCCTGCGTGCGCTGCCGCCCTGACGCCGGAGTATTCATGAAAGCTGTGCTCAGCGAGGATAAAGGCAGCCGCGCCGCTTTTGATATATACTTTGACGGGACCTGCTTCGCCGCCGCGCTGAGCCGGTACCTGCAAAATGAAAAAGCCATGCTCAGCGATTTATGCAATATCAATACGGTGGTAGCCTCGGGAGAAATAAGATGCGCTCATTCGGACAAGGGCCGCATTATGCAGCGTATAAGCTCCCGCCCTGATTTTGGAGAACCCTTCGGCATTAAAAGGGATTCTGGCTATATCACAGTCATTCCCGACAACGAGCGGCCGGTATTAAAATTCTATATAAGCGCCGTAAATGAGGAATACGCGCGCGAATTAAGCATAGATTTAGCCCGCCTGTTGGAAGAGAGCGCTCAGAAGGAGAAAAAATAAGCCTGCGCCGGCCCTCCCTTTTTATAACGCTCCCATCAAAAAGGCGGCGTAAAAGCAGCCGGCGGACTAAGCGCAGCCCGAATAAAAAGCCGCCTCCATCTTTAAAGCCCGCGCCCCTTTAAAATAGCAGAAGCAAAAAACACTTGCCTAAAAACAAAAAGTGCAATACAATAAGCTTGATATGTTTGTACGGAACTAGGGTAAACTCATATTTAATAAGTTTTTGTGTTTTCCTAATTAAGCGGCGCTGGTTCGCGCGGGCCATTTATATTTTTAGCGGCTTTTCGTCCAATTCAGAGGCGCATAACAATATAGAACAGGCGGCCGGCGCGCTTAGGCGCTCTTAGAGAAAAAGCAGGAACTCTTATATTGTGTTTGCCAAAATCAACAAGGAGGACTTTTTAGTGGCAAATAAACAAACAAAAAAGCTGCGTATTATTCCCTTAGGCGGCGTGGACGAGATAGGTAAAAATATGACCGCCATAGAATACGGGGAGGATATCGTAGTAATAGACTGCGGCTCCATTTTCCCTAAAGAGGATATGTACGGAATAGATTTAGTTATTCCTGATTTCTCTTATTTGGAACGCAACCGGGATAAGGTCAAGGGCTTCTTAATAACCCACGGACACGAAGACCATATAGGCGCTCTGCCCTATGTGCTCAGAAAAATAGACGCGCCCATATACTGCACCAGCCTGACAAGGGCGCTTATAGAATATAAATTTAAAGAGCATAAGCTGAACGGAGTGGTCATAAATACCATTCATCCCCGCGACCGGGTGCGTATAGGCAAATTTGAAGTGGAATTTATCCATACCAACCATTCCATCGCGGGCGCGGTAGCTCTGGCTATTCATACTCCCATGGGCGTGATTGTGCATACGGGCGATTTCAAGGTGGATTTTACGCCGGTAGACGGCGACCCGATAGACCTGGCCAAATTTGCGGAATTAGGCTCCAAGGGAGTGCTGCTGCTTATGGCGGACAGCACCAACGTCGAGCGGGAGGGCTTTACCATGAGCGAGCGCTCGGTAGGTCATGCTTTGGAGCGTTTTTTTGACGAAAGCGAGGACAGGCGCATAATCGTGGCCACCTTCGCCTCCAATATCCACCGCATACAGCAGATTGTGGATTTAGCCGCCGCAAGGGGCCGCAAGGTATGCTTTCTAGGCAGAAGCATGGAAAACGTAGCCTCCATAGCCATGGATATAGGCGAAATGACCGTGCCCGAGGGCATGCTTGTAGAACCTGAGCGCTTGGAAAAGGTGCCCTATGAGGAAATGGTGGTCATAACCACGGGCAGCCAGGGCGAGCCTATGAGCGGGCTGGCGCGCATGGCCAGCAACGACCACACAAAAATCAAGCTGGGCCAAAAGGATACCGTTATAATTTCGGCCAGCGCAATACCGGGAAACGAATTAATGGTTTCCAGAGTGATAAACAATCTGTTCCGCAAGGGCGTAATAGTAATATACGAGGCTCTTTACGAAGTGCATGTGTCAGGCCACGCCTGCAAGGGGGAGCTTAAGCTCATACACAGCCTGACCAAGCCAAAATATTTTATGCCTGTGCACGGCGAATACCGGCATTTGGTTCAGCACGCCATGCTGGCCGCCAGCCTGGGCATGCCTGAGGAAAACGTATTTATTCCCGAATTGGGCAACGCCCTGGAAATAACCAGGCGCAGCGCTCATATGACGGGAGGCGTGCCCGCAGGCAGCCTGCTTATAGACGGTCTGGGCATAGGGGACGTAGGCAATATAGTAATGCGGGACCGCCGTCTGCTGAGCCAGGACGGCCTTATGGTGGTATGCCTGACCTTTGATTCAAAGACAGGCGAATTAGTCACCGGTCCCGACATAATTTCGCGCGGCTTTGTATATGTGCGCGAATCCGACCAGCTTATAGAGGAAGTCAAAAAGGTAGTGCTGGACTATTTATCAGGCTGCGAGCCCTCCAGGCACAGCGACTGGGGACTGGTCAAAAACGGGCTGCGCACCAGGCTCAAGGACTTCCTTTACACCAAAACCAAGCGCACGCCCATGATACTGCCCATTTTAATAGAGGTATAATTATTAGGAGCGCCCTGCTTATAATTTTCAGGGGCGGGGGAATTTAAAAAAAGGAGCGGCCTGCCTAAAAGCAGGCTGGTTAAGACGTCTAAGAATGAAGCAACTGCTGCAAAAATGCCGGGAAAAAATAATCTCGGCCTGCAAACATATCAAGCGCTTTTGTTTAGAGCTTAGCGACAGAATTAAGGCCTTTAAGGCAAAGGACCCTAAGGACAGCCGCCTTAAAAGGGCCTGGCGCAGCTGGCTGCGCCCTACCTCCCTCTGCGCTATAAGCCTTATAATAGTCATAATTACCGTCAGCGTAGTTTTCGGAGGCATATCCGGCTTCTTTTTCAAGGCGGTCGACCCACATGACGACAGTCCCATACTGCTTACCATTAATTCAGGCGCTTCCATGGCCAGGGTGGCTTCTCAGCTTAAGGAGCTGGGCCTTATAAAATCCACATGGGGCATTAAGCTGCTGGCCGATTTTACCAACCGCTCCAGCAAGGTTAAAGCAGGCGAATACATATTGGATAAAACCATGAGCGTAGAAGAGATACTTGACCTTATCACCCAGCCCAAGCCCATGAGCCGGACGGTGACCATCACCCTGTACGAGGGGGACACCATAGAGGATTTTGCCGCAGCGCTGGTAGACCGCGGCGTGCTTACCTCAGACGAGGAATTTCTTGAAATGGCGCGCACGGGCGAGGGCTTGGATGTTCAGGATTATTACTTCCTTCAGGAGCTTCTTGAAAGGGAAAATGTCAAATACATGCTGGAGGGCTTTCTATTCCCCGACACTTACGAATTCTACGTTGAAACCTCGGCTAAAACGGTAATAGAAAGAATGCTGGACCGTTTTTCCAACATATACAAGCCGGAATATACTCTCCGGGCGGAGGAATTGGGAATGAGCATGAACGAGGTTATATCTCTGGCGGCCATTATTGAAAAGGAGGGACGCGCAGACGATTTCGCCAGCATTTCGGCTGTGCTTCACAATCGTTTGGACGCAGACATGTACCTGCAGTCAGACGTAACGATACAATATGTTTTGGGTGTAAACCGTTTAGTGCTTACCCAGGACGAGCTGAACGTGGATTCACCCTACAACCTGTATAAAAACAAGGGGCTCACACCCGGCCCGGTATGCGCGCCCAGCCGCAGAGCAATAGAAGCGGCTCTATATCCGGACGAGGATATACTAAAGGGCAATTATCTCTATTTCACCCTTACCGACCCGGCTACAGGGGTTATACACTATTCCAAAACTCTGGAAGAGCATAATCAGGTAGTGGCTCAGTACCGCGAGCTTTGGGAGAAATATGACAGCGAGCATGGGAGCTGACAGCTAAAATGGTAACCTCCCGCAGAACCACTCAGTATTTAAGGAAGCTTTTAAAGGAAGAAACGGCCGTACTGCGCAGCGAAGCTAATCCCTCTCTGCCGCCTGAAAGCGTTCAATTTTTACGGCTGCTTCTGCGGCTCAAGCAGCCCAAAAGCATTCTGGAAATAGGCACAAATATAGGAGGCTCGGGCATAGAGCTTCTAAAGGCCGCGCCCTACGCGCGGCTTTATACTATAGAAAGCGACGAGCTTAAGGCAAATCAAGCGCAGGAAAATTTCAGCGCGGCCGGGCTGGCGGACCGTGTGGAAATATACCGCGGCCGCGCCGAAAGCATACTTCCTTATATAACGGGCGTTTATCAATTTATTCTTTTGGACGGACCCAAGGGACAATACGCCTCCTTTGCGCATATGCTCCTTCCTCTTTTGGAAAAGGACGGTCTGCTAATATGCGACAACGTGCTTTTCCGAGGAATGGTAACGGGGGACCGTAAAATTAAAAGCCGCAAGCGGACGCTGGTAAAAAAGCTGGATACATTTTTACAGGCTTTAAGCTCAGACCCTTCCCTTATGACGTCGATTATCCCCATAGGAGACGGACTTAGCATAAGCCTTAAGCTTAAAGACTGAACGGAATTTGCTTCAGTTTATAGATAATACAGCCAAAAAACCTGAATTTCTCCCCTGAACGCGGCTTATTACTCCCTATATGCGCCGCGCATAGCGCATTACTCATTCAAGGGAACCTGCGTGAATGAAAATTCAACGCATTTTTCTGCGGTCTCAGCTATTGGCCAATTGGCCTGTTTTTAAGGCAGCTTAAAAAAGCATGCCGGAAAAACCGCTGACCGGAAACAGCACGGCAAACAGATAAATTTATAGAATTAAGGCGGCGTTATCCCCTATAAGCTGATGCGGCCTTCTCTGACTTAGGAAAGGAGAATAATAATGGAGCTTTTATCCCCTGCCGGCAATATGGAGCGGCTGGAGACTGCCTTTTATTTCGGCGCAGACGCGGTTTATTTATCCGGCCGTACTTTTGGGCTGCGCGCTTACGCTGGAAATTTTGACGACGCTCAGCTGGAGCAGGCGGTTTTATACGCTCATGGGTTAGGCAAGAAGGCATATATAGCGGCCAATATATTTCTGCGCGAGCAGGACATACCTGCCTTTAAGGATTATATCGCTTTACTCGGGCGCATAGCGGCGGACGGAGTTATTATTTCAGATTTAGGCGCGGCCGCGCTTGCAAAGGAAATCTGTCCTGAGCTTCCGTTACATATAAGCACGCAGTTCAACGCCATGAATCACCTTACCATATCATCTCTGCATAACATAGGCGCTTCGCGCATAATACTGGCGAGAGAGCTTTCCATAGAGGAGATAAGGCGAATACGGGACAATATTCCGGAAGATATTGAATTAGAAGGGTTTGTGCACGGAGCGATGTGCATGGCATATTCGGGGCGCTGTCTTTTAAGCAGCTTTTTAACGGGCAGGCAGGCTAACCGCGGCGAATGCACTCAACCCTGCCGCTGGGAATACTCACTATTGGAAAAGCAGCGGCCTAACGAATATATGCCCATAATTGAGGACGAGCACGGCACTTATATTTTAAACAGCCGCGACCTCTGCATGATAGAGCATCTTGACGACCTGCGCCGTGCAGGTATAAACTGTATAAAGATTGAAGGACGCATGAAAACCGCCTATTATACCGCCGTTGTCACCAACGCTTACCGCCGCGCACTTACTCTGCTGGAACAGGGACGCGAATTCGACCCCGCTCTTAAGGAGGAGCTTCTTACCGCCTCCAACCGAGATTTTACTACCGGCTTTTATTACGGCAATCCTCTATGCGGCGGTCAGCGTCCTCAAAGCAGCAAATGCCTGCAAAGCTATGAATTTGCAGCGCTGTGCCTTAGCTCGGACGGCTCATACGCCGTTGTTGAGCAGCGCAACAAAATAAACCGTGGAGATATTTTAGAGATACTTTCTCCCAACAGCTATAATCATAGTACTATAAAAGCCGAACATATATTGGATATAGAAGACAATCCGCTTGAATGTGCTGATAAGGTACAGCAGATTATTAAAATCCCCTGCTCTGAACCTTTACAGAAGAACGATATATTGAGAAAACGCATTCAGAGCTAAAAAAACAATGCCTACCGCTTAAACAAAAGCTTACTAACGCGCGCTCACGGACACGGCCTTACAAAATAAAGCCCCGGCGGCCGCGGCGCGCGGGCGGGGTTATATATGCCGCGGGCTTTGTCCCGCGGCAAGGGCGCCTATATTAAATCCCTGGAATTAGAATAAATTACGGCTAAAGACTAAAACACGGATGAAAGCCTATATGCTTTGGGCGCCCTCCTTTAAAGGGCGGGGCGCGCCTCAAAATCTTCTGATTTCTCCTATTATCGCCGTTGCGCAAAAAAGCACATTACAGCCACACTATATAATATACTGACAACAATTTATATCAATAAAACAAAATATTAATAAAATCAGCAATTCAAAGAAATAAAAAACAATAAACGGCATATACATATATGCCTATTTAAATTTAACTTATTTGCACTATAAATCATCAGGCGCGCCCCACCCTTTAAATGAGGGCGCATATTATTTTTAATTTTCTAATTTGTTCAGCATTAAAGTTAATTTAAAATTATTCTAAAATCCCTATACAGGCGCCCGTGCCGCGGGACTCAGCCCGCGGCACATATAATCCCACCCGCGCGCCGCGGCCGCCGAAGCTATCGCCTATAACCAAAGCGATAAAACTCGGCCGCCAAAAAACAGACTCATACCCTCTTAGCGCCTTAGCGGCATCTGAAGCGTGTTACCGCACGCCTATCCATGTTCTGGGAACACTACCCTCTATAAGCTGAGAAAGCTTATACCTGGCGTTGCCTATAATTACCTGAGTACCGTTCTCCAGCGGCTGCGTTATATATTCCAACTTGGCCCAGGCGCCGTTAGCTCCAGCGCGTGAAGCACCGACGCAATGCTTCTGCGCCTCCTTAACCGCTTCAAGCGTTTCATTAATATTTGCACCGGAAATTTCTTTTATAAGAGTAGCTTTATCCTCCGGATCTGAATATATACCCTCGGTAGTCGTTAGTATCACTAAAAGACGCGCTTTAGCTATATCTGCTATAACCGAAGCTGTTTCATCATTGTCCACGCATTCTACCACATGTCCGCCGTGCTTCTTTAATCCAGCCAGCTCATAATTGCGGTTTTCCTTAGCGCTTACGGCGTCATTATAATTAACTATAGGAACCGCCCCCTGCATAGCGGCACGCTTAAGCAGTCCCAATATATACTCGCGCTTCTGAGGGTCGTTAAAATGCTGATGCTCAACCAGCAGCTGACGCACGCCATACTGCTGAGGTATAAACCTCCTGTAATTTTCCATAAGTATAACCTGCCCCTGCGCGGCATAGTCGGTTTTCCGAGCGTCGTCATCCTCGTCCAATTCATATCCCGCCCGTTTTATAAAATCCAGTCTGCCAATCTCGGCCGCCCCCGAGCTTACCCAAATATATCCCGGCCTAAGCTGCGCGCCCAGTCTGGAAAAAATATTATAATCTATATCCCTGTCCTCCTTGCGTATAAGCGCCATGGAACCTATCTTTCCAACCAATTCAAAATCAAAAATCATCTTTAATTCTCCCCTATGCCCTTATGTACCAAAATAAAAGGCGCAGGCCCGCGCCATTTTAAATATTATAACAGTCTTTAATCCTACGGGCAAACTGTTTTTTTCTATTAAAAGGCTCCGCAATATAATAAACGCACTTTAGGCCTTCCCTGCCGCCTGGCCGCGAAAACCTTAAAATAAACCAAACACATAAACACCTGCAGCCGAACGCTTCAGAGCTGTTGCTGAGCATTCCGTATAAAAATCCTCAGCCGCCGAAAAAACCATTTCTCATTCTTACAGGGTGTAAGAGTATAAAAATAACCTATATATTTTAATAACGGCAGTATGGCCGAAGAAAAAGCTTTTCCCCTGTGCCGCATTATATCCTGATTGCGCCGCCTGTTCCTTCTTTAAGGCTTTAAACCGGCTTTTTCGCTTGATTATAATTCCGAAACCGTTTATAATATATTATATTGAATAAAAGATGCTGAACCGCCGGCGCGCGGGCGGGGTTATATATGCCGCGGGCTTTGTCCCGCGGCAGGGGCGCCTATATTAAATCCCTGAAATTAGAATAAATTGCGGCTAAGACTAAAATACGGATAAAAGCTCATATGCTTTGGGCGCCCTCCTTTAAAGGGCGGGGCGCGCCCCATCCTAACGCCGCTTTTAAAGTAATTTAATTTTTGGAGGTATGCTATGCTCAGCAAAGAATGGTCTAAATTCAAAAGCGGAAGCGATATCCGCGGAGTAGCGCTGGAGGGCGTTAAGGATATGCCTATCGACCTTACTGACGAAATAGTAGAGAGGATGGCCGCCGGTTTTGGCGTATGGCTTGTTAAAAAGCTGGATAAACCGGCCGAACAGCTCAAAATTTCTATAGGCCATGATTCCAGACTGTCCGGACCGCGCATGAAAGCCGCCGTGATACGAGCGCTTAAGCGCGCTGGCTTTACCTGCTATGATTTTTCCCTTATGAGCACGCCCGGTATGTTTATGTCCTGCGTCAATAAGGATTTATCCTGCGACGGCGCAATACAGCTCACAGCCAGTCATCATCCTTTTAACCGCAACGGCCTAAAATTCTTTACCAAAGACGGGGGCCTTGAGGGCAGCGATATTGCCCAGATACTTACCTACGCTCAAGACAACGCCTCTCTCCCGCAAAAAGAAGGCAAGGTAATATCCTATGATTTCCTGTCCGTATATGCCCAGGGACTGGTTGAAACGGTGCGCAAGGGTGTCAATTCCAAAACAAATTACGAAAAGCCCCTTGCCGGCTTTAAGGTAGTGGTAGATGCAGGCAACGGAGCAGGCGGATTCTATGTGCAGAAGGTACTGGAGCCTCTTGGAGCGGATACGTCAGGCAGTCAATTCCTTGAGCCGGACGGCTCCTTCCCCAATCATATCCCCAATCCTGAAAACGAAGAAGCCATGCATGCAATAACCCGGGCCGTGCTTAACAGCAGGGCGGATATAGGATTGATATTCGATACCGACGTAGACCGCGCCGGAGCTGTGGATTCAACAGGACGCGAAATAAACCGCAACCGCCTTATCGCCCTTATTTCAGCCATACTGCTTGAAGAAACCCCTGGCGCTACTATCGTTACTGATTCCATAACCTCAAGCGGCCTTAAGCTGTTTATAGAAAATAAGCTGGGCGGAAAGCACCACCGCTTTAAGAGAGGGTATAAAAACGTCATAAACGAAGCCATACGCCTCAACAGCGAGGGAATATACTGTCCTCTGGCTATTGAAACAAGCGGCCACGCAGCCTTAAAGGAAAATTATTTTTTGGACGACGGAGCATATTTGGTAACCAAGCTGCTCATAAAAATGGCCCGTCTGAAGGAGGAAGGCAAAAAGCTGGACAACCTGCTTGACGGCCTGGCCGAGCCGGTGGAAAGCAAGGAAATACGCATGAATCTGCTTCTGGACGATTTTAAGCAGTATGGCCAGAAAATTATAGACGAAATCACAGCCTTTGCAGCAAAAGCTCCGGGCTGGATTCCTGCTCAGGATAATTACGAGGGCATAAGAGTAGCTTTCGGTAAAAACGACGGCGACGGCTGGTTCCTGCTCAGGCTCTCCCTGCACGACCCGTTAATGCCTCTGAATATTGAATCGGATAGCGCCGGGGGAGTCAAGATTATTGCCGAAAAACTATACGATGCAATTAAGCAATACGATAAATTAGATACCGCTCCATTAAAGAACTTTATAGACGGCGCAAATTAATAACGCATATATAAGGCGGAATTTTAAACGTTCCGCCTTATTATATTGTATATCTTTTACTTTCCAGTTTACAAGGAACTTAAGGTAATATACGTATAAATAAGCAAGAGGCGCAGTATGAAAAATAAACTGAGCAAAATAATTAGAATTGTCACTATAGCTCCCATTATGGCCGCAGTTATGCTGGCCATAATTCAGCTAGCAGAACCAGAACAAATAGGGGGCGCTTCAAATCTTATAACAGCGCTTATATTTTTAACGATACTGCCTGTTATTTCATACCCTTTGCAGCCTGTTATACCCTATTTTAAGCACCGCAGCCGCGAAGGACAAAGAAATTTAGCTATAATTTTCGCCAATATAGGCTATATTTCCGGAATAATATACGCGCTTGCCGCCAATACGCCCAGAGAATTGCTTATAATTTATTTGACCTACTTTTTATCCGGCCTGCTTATAGTGATTTTCAATAAAGTGTTCAAGATACGCGCAAGCGGACACGCCTGCGGTATAGCCGGACCTATAGCTATACTGGCATATTGCGTTTCATTATGGGCGCTGTTGGGAATTATCCTTCTAGAAGCCGCCTGGTGGGCAAGCTTATCCATGAAACGGCATACCAATAAGGAATTAATTATCGGCTCTCTTATTTCATTAGCTTCGCTGGGCATATCCGTTATAACCGCCTCTAAATAAAAGCATAGCCTGCTTAGCCAATAAAAGCGGCTCAGGGGTGCCGCCGTTTGCGGCCTGCGGCCGCAGCCGAGCCTGCGGCTCGGCCAGGCAGGCGCGTATGCGCCTGCCAAACGGCGGCCCCCTTAATTGCTATTTCCTAATAAGCAGGCGTATTATATAAAAATCCGCCTGTAATTTGATTGTACTATCATTTTACAGAAGGATTCATATGTTTACTACTGCGCCAATTATTACTCATTAACAGATTTCATTAACTTATATGCGCTTTATACCATTCAATTACGGCGCTCCTGTCAGTTTCAAAAAACTGAGTAGAAACATAAATGTTTTTACCATTAAATTGCAATTCTTTAGCTCTGTACCGCTTATGCAATGAATTGCCCATATTATCTGTTTGATTATTCGCAACGGCAGGATAATCTGTAGCTCTAAATAAACTCTTTGTATATTCTTTCGTTTTTAGCTGTTCAATTTCCTTTTCCGTAATTTTTGTTTGCTTAATGAGTTCCGCAATTAAATTATAAAATAATTTGGATACCGGAAGCATCCCTTCTAACCAAGTGCTTTCATCATTTAATATCAAACGAAGCGTCTGAGAGAGAAAAGCTAAAATCGTCTGCCTCCAAATTCAGTTTATCTAACAAATTTTTTATAAACGAGATAATGTTATTAGCTGATAAATTGGTCTCAAAATAAATTCCGCTATTATCAATCTGCTTAGCTTTACGAAATTTTCTTTCATCATTGCTAATATATGTTCTATCTGCGTTCGGCAATGAATAATTGCTCTCCGCTAAGTCGCTGAATGCGTCTACATTCAAGTCATAAGCAATGCTAATAAATTTTGTCAGAAGATCTATCCAGCTTGAAACCTTTGTATATTCGCCTACAAAGACGAATCCCTCCGGCTTAGTATTTGAAAAATCCAGCCCGCTATTAACGCCGAAGCTTAATTCGTTAGCTTCATTTAAATCATAATGTAATTCCACATAATTAAATTTGCCAATCAATTTACGCGCAAGCACCTTCGCCCTGTTTTTAATAGAGGCTTCATTCCATTTTTCCGCTGCCAAAACTTCTTTATTCAAAATATTGGCCTTTGAATTTTCACAAATTATTCTCTTCTTATCAGCAAACGATTTGGTTCCTAATTCACTATTAAGTCCGGTGATTGTCAAATTACCTAGTGTATGCAGATATGTTTCATAAACTCTTCCGTAGTCATTTCCAACTTCCTTTTTCCATATAACGGCATTCTCTTTTTGCGGTAAAATATGCTCTATCGTAAGATTAGAAAGGTCGATATGCTCCTTAGAAGAATTCTCAATCACAGACAGCACAAATTTACAAATTGGTTTTTGATATAATGGTTTATGTATAAGCGCTTTTTCAAATTCCGCGTCTGTTGGCATCCGATTATTGGCTTTTAAATCATTAAGGAATATTACCAGCTTTTCATAATAATTATCATAGTTTCCGTCAAAAGCTCTGTCATACATCGATTTCATAAAATTAGACAAGCTTTTATTAAGCTCGCAGGCTGTAATCCTAACAAAATAAGTCAGTAAATAATTTAATACCTTCAGAAGCGTAGTTTCATCGATAATACTGTTTTCGTAATCGTTAAAAACCCGAAAAAGAAAAGGAAGGACTGTTGTTTGTTTAATGGAATTAAAGGCGTGCAAATAATTCAAGATTTCTTTACTATAATAATGGCTTTCACCAATAAATGCTCCGTAGACTTTGGACGCTCTTTTTAACTTTTTCAACACATCTTCATGGTTTAAATTGTTTTCTTCGCAATGTTCCTTAAACAAACGGTATGCGTTGCTATTATTTACCGACCGGCTAATTTGCGAATTCAAAAAATTAATAGCAAAATCCCCAAGATTTCGATATCCTACATTCTTCTCAATTACAGACCAGTAATTCTCATAAAGTTCATCTTGATTGGCATCGTCCATTAGCAGGTAATTTCTAATTTTATCCGCCAAACTTAATTCCAGTCCTGTTGAATTAATGGACTCAAATATTTTTTGCGGTTCGTCTCCCTGCGATTTATCCAGAACAATTTCAACCATTTCCAGTTTTTTAATTCCATTAAGAATATCATTTACCTCTAATCCTGATTTTAATGTTTTATCAATCAGGTTTTTAAAACAAATATAATTTTTATAAATGTTAGAGTTTCTATCCATTTCATCAATTTTATTTTGAATTAAAAGGCGTAGTTGTTCGTTATCTGTTTTTATAGGCTTTAATTTTAGTTTATATTTCTCGCCGCAATTTCGATTAAACATCACTTCTTCTATTTCATTTTCAATTCTTACAGATACTCCCTTAGCGGCATCATAAAGTGCTTTTAAAAGAATATATACCGTAGTAAGACGCTGCTGTCCATCTATAATCAAAACTTCGTTTAATGCGCTTCCATCAATACCATTTATGTATACTATAGTGCCGGTAAAATGTTTATGGTCGCATTCATTCGCTTTCATAATATCTTGAAAAAGCTTTTCGCATTGTATATTGCTCCAATCATAATTACGCTGATAAACTGGAATTTTAAATACTCTCTTATTCTTTTCTATTAAATCTGAAAAGAGCCAAACTTTATATGGTTGCATATCTTAACTTCCTTTCGACCTCCAGCAGGTCTGATTTCGGCATTTTCAAGGAAGCGGAATGAGGTGTACTGAACACGTACACCCATTGACGATGACGCAGAAAATGCCGAAATCAGAC
>OGCQ01002360.1_pt1 | contig 19627 bp, 15 predicted proteins | sample 1570161 | NCBI WGS metagenome assembly OGCQ01 (sample SAMEA4384402, study PRJEB24528) | human gut metagenome
AAAATGCAAGCATTTTATACCTGTTTTTTGAAATTTTGCTTAGCTCTGAACAATTACACATTATACCCTTCACAGCACTGTCTGTGAAACGATACTTTTAGTTGCACTTGTCCAGATGATGACAAGCTGCATAATGTCCCGGAGCCACTTCCTTGAATTCCGGAACTTCCTTCGCACACTGTTCGTCTGCATATGGGCAGCGTGTTCTGAAACGGCATCCTGAAGGTGGATTCAGCGGGCTAGGTACATCGCCTTCAAGAGCGATACGCTTGCTGGCCCTTGCCTGCTTCGGGTCTGCGATCGGGATCGCAGAGATCAGACTCTTTGTATATGGATGCAGGCTGTGCATTGTCAGCTCATAGCTGTCGGCAAGTTCAACCATTCTGCCAAGGTACATAACGCCGATACGGTTGGAAATATGCTTAACAACGGACAGATCATGGGCAATGAACAGATAAGTCAGATTCATGCTCTCCTGCAGATCCTCAAACATATTGATAACCTGCGCCTGAATAGAAACATCCAGCGCGGAAATCGGCTCATCACACACAATGAATTCCGGATGAACAGCCAATGCTCTTGCAATGCCGACACGCTGACGCTGACCGCCTGAGAACTCATGCGGATAACGATTCGCATGCTCGGAGTTCAGACCAACGCGACGAAGCATCTCGATAATCATATCATAACGCTCCTGCTTGGAAGATGCAAGATGGTGGATATCAATTGGTTCACCGACAATATCACCGACTGTCATACGCGGGTCCAGACTGGCGTATGGATCCTGGAATACAATCTGCATTTTCTTACGATAAGGCAGCATATTCTCTGCAATCTTCTTCTCTTTATCAAAAATAACCTTATCATCATAAATAATTCTGCCGCCCGTCGGTTCATAAAGACGGAGCAGTGTACGTCCTGTTGTTGTCTTACCGCATCCGGACTCACCAACAAGACCAAGTGTTTCACCTCTGTTGATAAAGAAGGAAACATCATCTACAGCCTGAACATATTTCTTGTTCTTTCCAAAACCACCGGCCGGAAAGTACTGCTGCAAATGTTCTACCTGAACTAATTTATCACTCATTTTGCGGCCTCTCTTTCCATCTGTTCCTTCTGGTTCATCCAGCACTGTGTATAGTGTACATCATCGAAAGTTGTCACCGGTGCCATCTCTCTCAGGCAGATCTTCATACAGTTTGAACAACGCGGTGCAAACGGACATCCTGCAGGCGGATTCAGCAAATCGATCGGTGTTCCTTCGATTGGCACCAGACGCTCATGCTCTTTGGCATCCAGTCGCGGAATACTCTTCAAAAGGCCCTTTGTATATTCATGCTTCGGATTGTAGAAAATATCATCCGTTGTACCATATTCGACAATACGTCCGGCATACATAACAGCAATCCTGTCGCACATGCTGGCAACAACACCAAGGTCATGGGTGATCATGATGATCGCCATACCAAGCTTCTCTTTCAGCTCCATCATCAACTCAAGGATCTGTGCCTGAATCGTCACATCAAGGGCTGTTGTCGGCTCATCGGCAATCAGAAGCTTCGGTTCACATGCCAATGCGATCGCAATCATAACACGCTGTCTCATACCGCCGGATAACTCATGCGGATACTGCTTCAGACGCTTTTCAGGCTCATTGATACCAACCAATTCCAGAAGTTCTTTGGCTCTGGCCCGGGCCTGCTCTTTATTCTTGTCTGTATGCAGAAGAATAACTTCCATGATCTGGTTGCCAATTGTATAAACAGGATTCAAACTTGTCATCGGATCCTGGAAAATAATCGATACTTCGTTGCCTCGGATCTTACGGAACTCCTTCTCAGACAGATCGTTGATACGGTGACCGTTAAAATCAATCGTACCACCGACTAACTTACCCGGGTAAGCAGTCAGTCCCATCAGACTGTATGCAGTAACGGATTTACCTGAACCACTCTCTCCTACAATACCGAGGACTTCACCATCATTCAGATGGATAGAAACGTCATTCAATGCCTTAACTTCACCGGCAGGTGTGAAGAATGAAAGACGTTCGTGCTGTATATCTACAAGATATTCTGACATAATCTTACACTCTCCTTCCTAGTTCTTAAGTTTAGGGTCAAAGGCATCTCTAAGGCCATCGCCCAGTAAGTTAAAGCTCAGAATGATCAAACTGATAACTGCTGCCGGAATAAACAGCAGATACGGATATGTATTCAAACCATTGATCGCATCACTGGCAAGACTTCCCAGAGAAGGCATCGGAACAGCAACACCAAGACCGAGGAAGCTCAGGAAACTCTCCGTAAAGATAGATGACGGAATCTGCAGTGTTGTTGTAACGATCAGTGTACCGATACAGTTTGTCAGCAGATGCTTCTTGATAATTCTCGCTGAAGATGCACCCAGTGCTCTTGCAGCTGTAACATATTCACTTTCCTTCAGCATCAGGATCTGGCTTCGTACCATACGTGCCATACCAACCCAGTACAAAAGAGCGAATACGATGAAAATACTAATCAGGTTCTCACCAACAACGGAAATCCATCCGAAGCCCGGCGCCTGAGCCAACACCTTCAATGGTGCCTTCAAAGCGAAGGACAAAAGAACGATCAGCAGGACATCCGGAATGGTATAAATAATATCAACAATACGCATCATGATCAGATCGACCCAGCCGCCTGCAAAAGCAGCGATGGAACCGAAAATAGAACCGATGACAAGAATGATCGCTGCTGCAATGATACCAACCAGCAGGGAGATACGGCTTCCCATCATGACACGGATCGCATAATCACGGCCCATCTTATCTGTGCCGAAGAAATGCGGAAATACCTTCTCGCCGGCTGCTATTTGCTCCATCTCTTTGGCAGAATACTGCATCGGTGCAAGGTTATTCGCACCCTGAATCTGCTGTTCGTAACTGTATGGATAAAATGCCGGAACAATAAAGGCAAAAATCATAACAATAATAATGATAAACAGACAAACCATAGCCACTTTGTTCTTACGCAGACGTCTGAAACCATCTTTCCAGAAGCTGACGCTGTCACGCATGACAACAAGGCTTTCCTTCTCTTCATCAGTAGCCGGAAGGAAGTCGTCTGGATTTAACTTTAATTGAAAACTTAACGGATTCTTCTCCATTATCACTTACCCTCCTGTTTATTTCAGCTTGATACGCGGGTCTACCAGTTTGTAGACAATGTCAACAATAACATTCATAACGATCATGATCGTCGCAAGGAAAATTGTTGTACCCATGATCATCGTGTAATCACGGCCATTGATGGCTTTGATGAATTCGCCGCCAAGACCCGGAATTGTAAAAATCTTCTCTGTAACAAAACTACCTGTCAGTGTATAAGCCAGCATAGGACCTACATATGTAATAACAGGCAGGATTGCATTACGAAGGGCATGCTTAAACAGGGAAACCTTCTGTGACAACCCCTTTGCCTTCGCTGTACGCATATAATCCTGGCCGAGAACATCCAGCATGGATGAACGCATCAGACGCATGATATATGATGTCGGATAAGCTGCCAGCGCAACCACCGGCATAATGTAGCTCTGCGCACTCTTAAGGCCCAGTGTCGGCAGCCACTGCAGTTTAACGCCAAAGACGTAAAGGAGCAGCGTACAGATAACGAACCCGGGCACCGCAATGCCGCAGGTGGCAATGACACTGAATAAACTATCGATAAAAGTGCCTCTCTTGTATGCAGCCAGAACACCCAGCGGCACACCGACACAAAGTGCAAGGACGACAGCCATTCCGCCTAATCTAGCGGATACAGGGAACTTTGTCGCAATAATATCCATAACTGTACGGCCTCTCTGCTTCAGGCTGTCACCGAAGTCGCCGTGAGCTGCATCGGAAATATAAGTAAAATAACGTTCTGCCATAGGTTTATCCAGTCCATACTTAGCTTCCAGCGCTTTTGTTGCTGCTGGGCTGATTGCCTTCTCTGATAAGAACGGTCCGCCCGGAACCAGGTTCATCAGAAAGAATGTGATCGTGGCAACTGCCCAAATGGTCACGATTGCAAGTGCAATTCTCTTGAGTATGTATTTACCCACTTTTCTCTCTCCTATTCAATTTAGTTTTCTGCTATTATAACGTCTAAGACGGACATTTGTCTATGTACAAAAAATACCATTTGTATAGCGTACTGCGTCACGTTAATAGACTAAATAACAACAGTCATATGAAATAATTTAAATTATAGCATATATTGTTTGAATTGTACAGCAAAAAAAACACTTCGCAGCTTTAACAAAGCAACTCCGCGAAGTGTTTTCTGAATATTTATTCATTTTTTAATGTTTTTTTGACATTTTTGCTAATATTTATTGGAAATATTTGTCATTCTATTCATTTATCGAACCATATCCGGTGTAATCTCATGCAGACTGAAGGCACCGCACATAGCCATCGTATCTGCCAGTTCTCCGGCCAGTTTGTCAATGTAGGCTTTCACGCCTTCTTCGGCACCGCCATAAACAGCTGTTACAAAAGGACGGGCGATAATAACTGCATCTGCACCAAGTGCCAGTGCCTTGAAAATATCCACACCGCTTCGAATGCCGCCATCCACAAAAATCTTCATGCTGCCGCCGACAGCCTTCACGATTTCAGGAAGAACTTCTGCTGTTGCCGGGCACTGATCCTGTACACGTCCGCCGTGATTGGATACAACAATGGCTGCTGCTCCCGCTTCCTTCGCCTTCAATGCACCCTTCACTGTCATAACGCCCTTCACGATAAACGGCGCACCGGCCATTTCTGCAATGGCCTTCAGATCCTCGACGGATTTGCCGCCTGCCGGCGGATCCATATTCTTCAGGAACGGCAGACCGGCTGCATCCACATCCATAGCCACTGCAAAAGCACCGGACTTCTTCACAAGATCCATCTTCTCACGAATCGTATCCAGATTCCACGGCTTCACTGTCGGAACACCCATGCCGTCGGCCAATGCGATCGCATCTGTTGCCGCTTCCATCACCTTCGGATTCGTACCGTCACCTGTAAAAGCAACAATGCCATTTTCTGCACAGGCAGAAACAAGGACTTTATTATAAGAAACATCATCATATGCATCGCTGTAATGCAGGTTCACAGCCCCTACAGGTCCCGCAAAAAACGGATACTTGAACTTCTTTCCAAAGAGTTCAAGGGATGTATCCACTGCCTTCGGCGCACACAATGTATCCATATTCACTCTGATCTCCTGCCACTTCTGGTAATTGCGAATGGCCGTATCGCCGACACCCTTGGCTCCGGGACCCGGAACGGTGTTGCGGCATGCCAGACCATTGCAGACCGGACAGGCCTTACATAACTTGCCGATGTTCTCTCTTGCATTCGCAAGTACTTCATTATAATTCATAATCTCCTCCTCACTCCGACGTCATCCTTTCTACTACCCCCGGATCATGTCGGTCTTTATTTTAAATATAATCGCAGTGCCTGAAACCATACGCTCAGGCTCGCTTACCCCCTACAAACTAAGTATAACACCAATTACACCAGATGCAAGAATATAAATGATCGGATGCTTGCCTGTTTTCTTGTAAATAACATAAAGCACCACGCCAAATATAAACGCTTTTATATTGAAAAGATCCGTCAACGATCCTGTTTCTGCAAACAGCTGTGATCTCAGAAACGCGGCCTCAGCCACACGAAGTCCTGCCACAGAAATCAGGCCCACGGATGCTGCTCTCAGACCATACATACAATGTTGTACGTATTTATTCGTTTTAAATTTCTCCAGAATATTCGACACAATAATAATGATAATAATAGACGGTGTTACCAACCCGGCCACTGCAGCAATACCGCCCAAGACACCCATGGAAGTAAAACCTGTATAAGTAGCCATATTGATGCCCATCGGTCCCGGTGTGGATTCCGAAATAGCGATCATATTGGAAATATCATCCAGCGTAAACCAGCCTGTCGCAGCCTGCATATCATAAAGGAACGGCAGTGTTGCCAGACCGCCGCCAATGGCAAAAAGTCCTGTCTTAAAAAATTCCCAGAAAAGTCTAAATATCAACATGTTTCATCCCTCCTATGCTTTCTTCTGCGCTTTTGAACGTTCCATCAAAGTCTTGATGATCACACCTGCTGCTCCGGCACATACGATCCATACAAAAGATGCAACATTGGTAAACAGTGACAGAATCACAACGGCCGCAAAAATCAGATACGTCGCCGCATCGATCAGAGACTTCTTCGCTAGTTTGATAACGGCATCAAGCACCAGGACACAAACACAGACACGAATACCTGCAAGGGCATGCTGTACCCAGACAATATGTGTAAAACTGTTAATGAATGCGGCGATGATCATGATAATGACCAGTGAAGGGAAAACACATCCGATAGTCGCCACAATACCGCCGATAATACCTTTGCGCTTATACCCGATAAATGTCGCGGTATTAACAGCAATAATACCCGGTGTACACTGACCGATGGCATAATAATCCATCAATTCCTCACTCGTTACCCAGTTTCTGTTCTCCACAACTTCACGCTGCAGAATCGGCAGCATCGCATAGCCGCCGCCGAAAGTAAAACCGCCAATCTTGGCAAACACAATAAATAATTCCCATAACTCTTTCATAATCTCTATAATCTCCTTTCTCTTCCCATCCGAATCCCTTTCTGTCAGGATTCGCTTTATTTATCGTTGTGAAAATACACCTCCTGGTTTATAATGATTCTTAAAGCAATGTTTTCCTGTCCACCATTTCATTACGGCCGATGATGCCTCTGTTCCGAAGGGCATACATTATGATAGAGAGGTTTCCATGACACTTATACAGCTGAAATACTTCCAGACGATCTGCAAATACAACAATATCACACGGGCATCTGCCGAACTCCATGTCTCCCAGCCCAGTCTCTCCAATGCGGTCAAGGAACTGGAGCGTGAATTCGGTGTCAGTCTGTTCACCAGGCGCAGCCGCGGTCTGGAACTGACTCCGGAGGGTCGCTACTTCCTGGATGAGGCAAATAAGCTTCTGGAACAAGCCGAGCAGTTGACAACCAATATGAAGCATATGTCTACAACCGACAGGACACTGACCCTTGGTCTTCCGGCCATGAGCGGTTCCCTTGTCTTCACAGATCTCCTTCGAACCCTCTATGCCCGTTCTCCCGGTACACATATCCAGGTCATGGAGAATGGTTCTCTGGCCAATCGTTCCAAAATCATGGATCACACTCTGGATGCGGCCATTATCACCCGAAACGGACCGCTCCCTCCGGGCATCGGCCATGTGACGCTGCGTCATGTCAACGTCTGCCTGTATCTGTCCGTCATGCATCCCCTGGCTGAGAAAGATACCGTAACAACCGACGACCTGGATCAACTGCCTCTGGCCATGCTGCCGGAAGATACTTTCCTCGACCACTGCATCCATCAGTATTATGAAGCCCATCATCTGAAACCGAATATCATTGTCCGCACCAATCAGCTGGCAACCATCCAGCAATTAGTGGCAACCAACACAACCGCGGCTTTTCTTCTGGATCATGTACTGGAAGAAAGCAGCGATATCGTGAAACGGACGGTACCGGGCCTTTTGCCTGCGGAGATCGACCTGATCTGGAAATCCAGCCGCCATCTCTCGCCGCATCTGAAGAATCTGATCACAGCCGCCCGGAACATCTGACGAACCGAACTGTACAATCCAAAAAATCTGCTGCCTGAATGGCCGATATCTGACAGATCTGATACAGTTAGTGTTTCTCAACATTCTATCCATATTGTAAGCTATATGGAACAATTATTCCAATACTGATGTTTTATCGTGGTATAGTTTCATTCTATACCACTTTTTCTATTTTTCTTTGTAAACGTTTCCAAAACGAATTCTATTTTGTCGAATATTGCATTTTTTTCGGAGCAATTATGAATTTTTCTTGATATCCCATCACATTTTTGAATGTTTAATATTTAACGCTTGCATTTAGTCAAACCATATCGTATAGTAAAAATATATGTATGCAATACACTCCGTACGGCAGTCTGCATTCCTGCTGCTGTTTGTACGATAGAAAATAAGGGGATTTCAGATTGTATTTGCAAAGTTAAAAAAGGAGGTTTCTCAAAAGTGGGAGAAGTACAAATCAAACCATTCAAACGTGTTCTCGTCGCTAACCGAGGCGAAATCGCCATCCGTGTTTATCGTGCTCTGAATGAGCTGGGTATTACAACCGTCGGTATTTATTCCAAGGAAGACCGCTATGCCCTCTTCCGTTCCAAAGCAGACGAATCCTATCAGCTGAAAGAAAATAAAGGTCCTGTTGATGCTTATCTGGACATCAAGGGCATTATTGAAATTGCCAAGAAGGCAAATGTTGATGCTATCCATCCGGGCTATGGTTTTCTCTCTGAGAATCCGGACTTTGTCGAGGCCTGTGCAAAAGCCGGCATCGTATTTATCGGACCTTCCGAGGACATCATGAATGCCATGGGTGATAAGATTTCTTCCAAACAGATGGCTATCAAAGCCGGTGTTCCGATCATCCCTGGTGTAGATCACGCATTGAAGTCAGAAGAAGAAGTCATGAAAGTTGCTGAGATGGTCGGTTATCCGGTTATGCTGAAAGCCTCCAACGGCGGCGGTGGCCGCGGTATGCGTATCGTCAACAGCGCTGAAGATATGCCAAAGGAATACCGCGAAGCCTGCAATGAATCCAAGAAGGCTTTCGGTGATGACCAGATCTTCATCGAGAAATACATCCGCGGACCAAAGCATATCGAAGTACAGGTGCTTGCAGATAATTACGGCAATGTTGTTCACCTTTACGATCGTGACTGCTCCGTGCAGCGTCGTCATCAGAAAGTTGTCGAATATGCCCCTGCATTCAGCATTCCTGAATCAACACGTCAGATTATTTTCGACAGCGCTATCAAGCTTTGCAAGCAGGTCGGCTACAGAAATGCCGGTACACTTGAATTCCTTGTGGACCAGGAAGGCAATCCATACTTCATTGAGATGAACCCTCGTGTCCAGGTTGAACATACCGTTTCCGAGATGGTTACAGGCATCGATATTGTTGCTTCTCAGATTCTCATTGCCGAAGGTTATCCGCTGAACAGCCCTGAGATCAATATTCCATCCCAGGATGCTGTCAAGTGTCAGGGATTCTCGATTCAGACACGTGTTACAACAGAGGATCCATCCAATAACTTCCTTCCGGACACAGGCAAGATCATTGTTTATCGTTCCGGTTCAGGCAATGGTATCCGTCTTGACGGCGGCAACGCTTATGCAGGCGCTGAGATTCTTCCATATTATGATAGTCTTCTTGTAAAAGTGATCACACACGACCGTACATTTGACGGTGCCATCCGCAAGTCTCTCCGCGCATTGAAGGAACTGCGTATCAGAGGTGTCAAAACCAACGTGCCTTTCCTGATCAATGTCATCAACCATGAGACATTCAGAGCCGGCCAGTGCTACACCACTTTTATAGAAGAAACACCTTCTCTGTTCCAGCTGCAGCGCAGCCAGGACCGTGCAACCAAGATCATCGAATTCCTGGGTGACAGAATCGTCAATACAACTGGCGGCGACAAACCATTTTATGAAAATCGTGAAATTCCTCAGTTCGATGAGGAGAAAACGGTTTATGGTGCCAGAGACGAATTCTTAAAGCTTGGAGCCAGGGACTTTACTCAGAAGATCTTGAATGACAAGAAATTATACGTGACAGATACAACTATGCGTGATGCCCAGCAGTCCCTGATGGCAACCCGTATGCGTACGAAGGATCTCGCCGGTGCAGCCCGTGCAACCAATGCATTTATGCAGAATGCTTATTCCGTTGAATGCTGGGGCGGTGCCACATTCGATACCGCTTATCGTTTCCTGAAGGAATCTCCATGGAAGCGTCTCGAAATTCTCCGTGAGAGAATGCCGAACACTATGCTCCAGATGCTGCTGCGTGCATCCAACGCCGTTGGTTACAGCAATTATCCGGATAATGTGGTTAAGAACTTTATTGATGTTTCCTCCAAAGCCGGCATCGATATTTTCAGAATTTTCGACTCCCTGAACTGGGTTGAGAATATGAAGATGCCAATCGAAGAAGCATTGAAAACAGACAAGATTGTCGAAGGTACACTCTGCTATACAGGCGATGTTACGAATCCGAACGAGAAGAAATATACACTGGATTATTATGTCAAAAAAGCCAAAGAACTCGAAGCACTTGGTATCCATACCTTCTGCATCAAGGATATGGCCGGACTTCTGAAGCCATACGCTGCCAAAGAGCTGATCGGTGCGCTGAAGTCCGAACTGAAGATTCCGGTTCACCTTCATACACATGATTCTACAGGCAACGGTGTTGCAACTGTCCTGATGGCTGCAGAAGCCGGCGTTGATATCGTCGATCTGGCCATTGAATCCATGAGCACACTGACCAGTCAGCCATCCATGAACTCTGTTGTTGCTGCCCTGCAGGGTACAGACCGTGACACAGGCCTTGATCTTGATGAACTCAGTGAACTTGGCCGCTACTACGGCAGAGTCCGCAAGGTTTACAAACAGTTTGAAAGCGGTATGAACGCACCAAACGTTGATATTTACAAGTACGAGATCCCTGGCGGTCAGTACTCCAACCTTCTCGCCCAGGTTGAAAGCATGGGTATGAAGAATCAGTTTGAAGAAATCAAAGAGCTGTACAGACAGGCCAACGAGCTTCTCGGCAATGTTACAAAAGTTACACCTACATCCAAGGTTGTCGGTGATATGGCTATCTTTATGCTGAAGAACGGTCTGAACAAAGACAATATCTTTGAACTTGGCCAGGATCTCTCATTCCCTGCCTCTGTTGTAGACTACTTCAAGGGCATGATCGGACAGCCTGAAGGTGGATTCAATCCTGAACTTCAGAAGATTATCCTCAAAGGTGAGAAACCAATCACTGTCCGTCCGGGTACACTGCTTCCGGATGTCGATTTTGACGCTGTTAAGGCCATGCTGAAGGATAAATACGATCTCTCAGATTTCTCCGATTACCAGCTGGATCTGAAGGCTGTCAGCTATGCCCTCTATCCAAAGGTATATGAAGATTACTGCGAACATTTCCAGGCATACAACGATGTTACACGACTTGAAAGCCATGTTTACTTCTATGGCCTGCGCCGCGGTGAGGAAACAACCCTTAAGATTGGCGAAGGTAAAGATCTGCTGATCAAGTTTATGGAAATGTCTGCACCTGACGAGGAAGGCAAACGTGTCCTCAGCTTTGAAATCAACGGTTCTGTCCGTGAAGTCACTGTTCAGGATAAGAAGCTTGAAGTTAAGTCCGATAAGAAACTGAAAGCAGATAAGTCCAACCCGGCACATGTTGGTTCTACAATTCCGGGTACAGTCAGCCAGGTATTCGTCAAAGAAGGCGAAGAAGTGAAACAGAACCAGCCGCTGCTCGTACTCGAAGCCATGAAGCTGGAGACAACTGTCGTTGCCAAACAGGACGGTGTTATCGACAAGATTTATGTTGCTGCAGGCGATCGCGTCAATACCGGCGATTTGCTGCTGTCCTTCCAGAAATAATACCTTATATAAACAAAAAGCGCAGTCCATGCTTTATGCCTGGCTGCGTTTTTTGTTTATATTGTGCCCCGTGTTTCATTTTATAGTCTCTGTCGCTATGCTCATAGGTGCAATACTGAATTTCACGCATAAAAAATAGCCGTCCTATGTACTTTGGCGAGTCTCGGACAGCTATTTTTAACCTAATATTTCGCCGGATCGGGTGAGCACATTCACCTTCCAGCTTCCTATATTCTTATTATATCTTTCTTACAGGCGTTTGTAAATACGCCTATCGCGATTTTCTTTATAACGCTTTATTCTCTTTCCAGCGCCCTGATATCAGGAACACCACAATCAATATAATGGCACCCACGGATGCCATCGGACCGCCGAGACCGACGCCCGTCAAACCAAGGTTCAGCACCAGGCCAAAGACCACTGCCACCGGTACTCTGAGAATGATCGCCGACAGCATATTATTCACCATGGAAAAAGCGGTATGCCCTGCGCCTGTAAACAGGCCGTTGATACAGAAGACAAACGGCATCAGCAGATAATCAAAGCTGAAGGTGCGGATATACTGCACGCCGTATTTCAGCATTTCCGGTTCATCATTAAAAAGGCGTAAAATATGCTCGAAAGATGTCTGCGCCACAATAAAGATGCATCCACTGATACAGAATGCGATGACTGTACCGATTTTGCATGTTTTCACTGCTCGGTCCCACTTGCCGGCACCGATATTCTGTGCACACATCGTTGAAATGGAGGCCCCCATCGCCACAGCCGGCAACACCGCAAAACTGTTGAACTTGGCCACAACACCAACGGCGGCTGATGCATTGACGCCACCGATGATATTGACAAGAGTTGTAATGATCATAAATGAAATGCTCGTCACACCATTCTGAATCGCAGTCGGTGTCCCTAATTTCAGAATCTTTATCGCTTTTTCTTTTTTGATAATAAAAGAAGATGGTTTGAAATCAAATACAAAGTCATTGCGGATCATCACGACGATACAGGTGATCATGCTGACAGCCTGTGAGAATACAGTTGCAATAGCTGCTCCCAGCGCTCCCATCTTCAATCCGGCCACCAGTACAAGGTCAAGAATCACGTTAGTAATGCAGGCAATCAGTACAAAGTACAAAGGTCGCTTACTGTCTCCCATGCCGCGCATAACCGCACTGAACACATTGTAACCAAATATAAAAATCAATCCCAGAACCGTCACTGTCAAATAACGATCAGCCTCTGCAAAGGATTCCGCCGGTGTCTGGATCAGATGAAGAATCGGTTTCTTGAGAATAAGCATTAAAACGGTAATGGCAACTGCCGCAATGGTTAATGTCGTAAGCAATGTTGCCGTCGTCTCCTGCATATCCTTCCGCCTCTTGGCTCCCAGATACTGTGCGATCAGTACAGTTCCGCCTGCACACAGACCGACAACGATATTCGTCAGAATCAGGGTTACCTGGCTTCCCAGATTCACACCGGACATGCTGGTTGTACCGCTGAAGCGTCCGACAATCAGCATATCCGCCACGCTGTAAAGAGACTGTATAATGTTGGATGCCAGAAAAGGCAGTGAAAACAAAACCAGCTGTTTCGCTACATTGCCCTCCGAAAGATTTTTCTCAAAACTGCTCATGATGATTACCTCTTTTAAATTCCTGTAAGTATTGGCAGAACTTTTGCCTGTCAGAAAAGCTTTTGTATACTTCATGTTTTTGTATACTTAATTATACTTAATATAGTAGCGTAAAGCACCAATAATGACAATAGGTATTCTCAAGCGTACCATACCTGCCAACCCTGTTTTCCATACAAGAAGAACATTTCGAACCATTTTTCAATTTACATCTACCAAAAAAAATGATATCCTATAAGGTGTTTGACTACTATTAAGTACATCATCAATACTGGGGAATTTAAAAAATGAAAAATAAAACTGCATTTACAATTTTGACGATTCTAGTCTTAAGTTTTCTACTTTATCTGTCAGGCGGGATTTTTGTACATCACGGCTCTGCGAAAAACAGCGAATCTATTGCAGCGGATATTGATCTGCTCACTCAAATGGAAGCCAAAACGCCGACAGATTTCTCATCCCGAAAAATCGAAAATTTTTCCGGCGATCTCACTGAGGAACAGGAGAAGATCATCGCAATGAAAGATGACTCCTTTGACAACAGTGAAATGACCAAATGGTTTGAGGACGTGATCATCCTGGGGGATTCTATCGTCGAGGGCGGATCTGCCTATGAATGGCTGACGCCATCCAACTTCTCCTCCAAGATCGGTATCTCCGTCTGCACAGCTGAAGAACAGATTGACGCTGCTATTAATGCTTCGCCATCTCTTCTTTTCATGTGTTTTGGTGTCAATGATATCGAGAATTATGGCTCACAGGTGGATGGATTTATCTCTGATTACAGGGAAGCAATTACCAAAATCCAAGGTGCAACACCGCATACTGTGATTTATGTCAATGCGATCTTTCCTCCGCAGGACGGTGTTCAGGATCGTCTGCCATTTTATGGGTATCTCGACGAATACAATACAGAACTTGAAGCTTTATGTCAGGAACTCGGCGTCACCTTTATCGACTCCGGTTTCATTTTAAGAGAACTGCCGGAATTATATGATGCGGATGGTATTCACCCTGTTTCCGCATTTTATCCATTATGGTTTAATTATCTGGCAGATATGGCGGGGTTAAAAGACAATGAATAGATTAAAGAAATTGACATATATCCAATACATCATCTGCGGCCTGCTTGTTATTTTCATTCTTGGCATTCTCCTGTCAGGTCATGCCAAAAATATCAGTTTTGAAACAGTCCAGCAGAATATTGTATCATGTGAAGGTATCAATACCCTCAAAAAAGGAACAGCCCGTGATATGCGAAAGAATCTTGATCTTGACGAAAGTCTCTTTGACTGGTCTATTTACTATTGCGGCAATGGTCTAATGGATGTATCGGAGCTTCTGATCGTGAAGTCCGATAACTCAGCCGCTCTGGAAACAGCTGAAAAAGCGGCTGCTTCCAGACTGGACGCACAAAAGACCAACTTTGACGGCTACGGCACTAACCAGATTGACCTTCTTGGTCATGCCATCACCAAAAAAGTCGGCCCTTATTATTTTTATGCTGTTTCTGAGCATGCATCAACGTGGGAGGAGGTTTTTATGGGTCTCGTCAAATAGACCCTGAAAGTACATTATGGTATTCAGTAGTTTAAATTTCCTGCTTATTTTTCTTCCAATCGTACTGCTCCTCCATTCAGTACTTCCTTTTAAGTATAAAAACATTGTACTGCTTGCGGCCAGCATTATTTTCTATGCCTGGGGAGAGCCTGTATATGTCATTCTTATGATCCTGAGCATCGGATTCAACTACATGTCCGGTCTCGTCCTTGGCGAGCTTGAAGATCCACATTTACGGAAGCGCCAGCTTATATTTGCAGTCGCTGTCAATCTTCTGCTGCTTGGATTTTTTAAATATGCCGGTTTCCTTGTCAGCATGATCAATGCCATTCTTCCTCTGAAGATTGAATTCAGATCACTGGCACTTCCTGTTGGTATTTCTTTCTACACATTCCAGGCATTGTCCTATGTCATCGATGTGTACAGAAAGAAAGTCAAGCCTCAGGAAAACCTGCTGAACTTTGCTGTATATATCACGATGTTTCCTCAGCTCGTCGCCGGTCCGATCGTTAAATATTCAGATATCGAGCTTCAGCTTTCCAACCGCAAAATATCCCGTGCCAAATTCGGTCAGGGCATCGAGCGACTGCTCTTTGGTCTTTCCAAAAAAGTCCTGCTTGCCAACAATCTCGGTCTGCTTTACGAAACCATTCAGGCTTCGGGCAGCAGAAGCATCATGACTTCATGGCTTGGTATTTTTGCCTACACCCTTCAGATCTACTTTGACTTCTCCGGTTACAGTGATATGGCCATTGGTATGGGCAAGATGCTGGGATTTACATTCCCTGAAAACTTCAATTTTCCATATATTTCAGACAGTATCACAGAGTTCTGGCGCAGATGGCATATGACATTATCCGGTTGGTTCCGTGAATATGTCTATATTCCTCTGGGCGGCAACCGTGTTTCCAAGCCCCGTCATATTCTGAACCTTCTGATTGTATGGGTGCTCACAGGTTTCTGGCACGGTGCGGCATGGAACTTTATCCTGTGGGGCCTCTATTACGGTATTCTTCTGATTCTTGAGAAATATATATTTGCTCCTCTGTTGAAGAAGCTTCCGAAAGCAGCCCGACACATCTATACCATGCTTCTTGTCATGTTCGGCTGGGTCTTATTCAGCAACACGGACTTTGGCAGTATGCGCACTTACGTCGGCACTTTATTTGGTATCGGCACCAAGGGCTTCCTTGATCTGGCGTTCTTTTATTATATAAGGAACAATCTCATCATTCTGATCATGGGCGTGCTCTGTGCAACACCGCTGATCAGGAACTATATTGTGCGATGCAGCAGAAAGAAACCTGAAGTGACTTCCGCAGTACTTCTGCTCCTTGGTATCCTCAGCATTGCATTCCTTGTATACGGTACTTACAACCCTTTCCTTTATTTCAGATTTTAGTGAGGACAGATTATGCAGAAACGAAAAGATAAAATCAATCGAAAAAAATATCATTCTATTCTGGTCATTGCCGCAATTGCTATTGTTGTCCTCCTGGATGCCGGCATGATTCTGATGCCGGATCATACATCCTCTGATATGGAAAACCGTACACTCCAGACATTTCCAAAGCTGACATTCTCAACGCTGGTATCCGGAAAGTTTGAATCCGAATTCGAGACCTATATTGCTGATCAGTTTCCTTTTCGAAACAAATGGATCACGCTTGAATCCACAGTTTCACGCATGATGGGAAAAACTGAATCCAACGACATTTTTCTTGCAAAGGGCGGTTATCTGATCCAGAATTTCCATACGCCATCTGATGAGCAATATGCCTCCCTCCTGGAAGGCTACAAGGGGATTGCCAAGCTTACAGAAGGAACAGATATCACCTTAAATGCTATGATCGTCCCTACGGCCGTCAACATCTACAGCAAAAAACTCCCTTTCGGAGCTGTAAAAGGGGATCAAAAAGCTTTCCTTACACAGCTTCAAAGTGACCTTGCTGCTTCCGGCATCAACTGGATTGATCTTTCTGAGCCTTTTGCCGCCTGCGACAAAGCAACTCAGCTTTACTACAGAACCGACCATCACTGGACAAGTGATGCGGCCTTACTCGCCTACCAGACCTATAACAAAACTCTGGGACTTAATGACAGCACCACTTATTCCAAAAATATACTTTCCGATTCTTTCAAAGGTACTTTGTCCGCTTCCAGCGGCCTGCGTACATCAGAAACGGATGAAATTTATGCGTATCTTCCGGATCAGGTCACAGATTACACTGTCAACCTGACGGCAGAAAATACCAAATCAGCTTCCGTATTTGACGTTCAAAGCCTGTCCACCAAAAGCCAGTACAATGTATTCTTTGGCGGCAATCATCCGGAAGTCGTTATCGATTCCGCTTCCGAATCCAAAAAGGTGCTGATGGTCTTCAAGGATTCCTACGCAAACTGTTTTGTTCCATTCCTGATTCCTGACTATGCAAGAATCATCATGATCGACCCGAGATATTATACAGAAGATATTTCCGAAACCATTCAATCCAATGGCGTTACCGATATTCTGTTTCTGTATAATGCCAACACGGCGGCTGAAGACCACAGTCTTTATCAGCTGACCGCCCAATAAACTAAAATACACTAAAATACAGCATCATGACAATCCTATCAGAATCGTCATGATGTGAATAAAGGCCCTGTACTTCGGCATTCACCGAAATACAGGGCCTTTTTTGGGGAAAATGTTCACTTACCAGCCAACACAATCTGCGCCATTAGTCTTCAATATGTGTTGTGGTTGTTGTGAGGCCATTGGCATCAGCATCTACATTGATGCAGTCGCCCGGCTCCAATTCATTGCCAAGGATCATTTTAGCTACCATGGTCTCGACATTCTTCTGGATATACCGCTTCAACGGACGTGCACCATAAACCGGATCATAACCATGATCTGTGATGTAATCCTTTGCAGCCGGTGTCAGCTGAAGTGTCAGTTCCTTTGTCTCAAGACGCTTATTCAGACGACCGATCAGGATATCAATGATACCGCTGATGTTGTCCTTCGTTAACGGCTTGAACATAATGATCTCATCAAGACGGTTCAGGAATTCCGGTCTGAAATGTGCTTTCAGATCATTCATCGTGTTCTGTCTTGCTTCATCACTGATATTGCCTTCGCTGTCAATGCCCTCCAGCAGATAGGAAGAACCAATGTTTGACGTCATGATCAGAATCGTATTCTTAAAGTCTACCGTTCTGCCCTGGGAATCGGTCACACGACCATCATCCAGAATCTGCAGCAATACATTGAAAACATCCGGATGGGCCTTCTCAATCTCATCGAAAAGGATAACAGAGTAAGGTTTTCTTCTGACTGCTTCTGTCAGCTGTCCGCCTTCTTCATAACCAACATATCCCGGAGGCGCTCCGATCAGTCTGGACACGGAGAACTTCTCCATGTATTCACTCATATCAATACGCACCATATTGTTCTCATCATCAAACAGATTCTCTGCCAGTGCCTTGGCAAGTTCTGTCTTACCAACACCAGTAGGGCCAAGGAACAGGAACGAACCAATCGGTCTGTTCTCATCCTGGATACCTGCCTTGGAACGGATAATCGCTTCTGTAACCTTCGATACACCTTCTTCCTGACCGATGACACGTTTGTGAAGTTCATCGTCCAGGTGAAGGATCTTATTACGCTCGCTCTCTGTCAGCTTTGCAACCGGAATACCTGTCCATCTGGACACGATTCTGGCAATCTCTTCATCAGTGACACGTTCACGAAGAATAGAATTCTCTTCTCCATGGACACGCGCCTCTTCCTCTTCCAGCTGTTTCTTCAGCTGAGGCAGCTTGCCGTACTGAAGTTCAGCGGCTTTGTTCAGATCATAATTTCTCTGAGCAAGTTCAATCTGTTTGTTCAGATCTTCAATCTGCTGACGCAGGCTCTGCAGTTTCTCAACATCCTGCTTCTCATCATCCCATTTTGCTTTCTGGATCTTGAAGTCTTCTCGCAGTTCTGCAATCTCATGGGTAATGTTCTGCAGACGTTCCTTGCTGAGTTTGTCGTCTTCTTTCTTAAGTGCGGCTTCCTCAATCTCCAGCTGCATGATCTTACGGGAAATCTCATCCAGCTCTGTCGGCATGGAATCCAGTTCTGTCTTGATCAGTGCGCATGCTTCATCGACAAGGTCGATTGCTTTGTCAGGAAGAAATCTGTCGGTAATGTATCTGTGAGAAAGAGTTGCTGCCGCAACAAGGGCACTGTCTGTGATCTTAACACCATGGAATACTTCGTATCTTTCTTTCAGGCCACGAAGAATGGAAATGGTATCTTCTACTGTCGGCTCATCAACCATGACTGGCTGGAAACGACGTGCAAGAGCAGCGTCTTTTTCAATGTACTGACGATACTCATCCAGTGTGGTTGCACCAATACAGTGCAGCTCACCTCTGGCAAGCATAGGTTTCAGCATGTTGCCTGCGTCCATTGCACCGTCTGTTTTGCCGGCGCCGACGATCAGATGAAGTTCATCGATGAAGAGGATGATTTCACCCTCGCTCTTTTTGACTTCTTCAAGAACTGCTTTCAGACGTTCCTCAAATTCGCCACGGTATTTTGCGCCTGCAACAAGTGCGCCCATATCCAGTGCGAAGATTTTCTTTTCTTTAAGGCCTTCCGGCACATCACCTGCAACAATTCGCTGTGCAAGACCTTCGATAGCTGCTGTTTTACCAACACCAGGTTCACCGATGAGAACCGGGTTGTTCTTGGTCTTACGGGAAAGAATACGGATCACATTCCGGATCTCACTGTCACGTCCGATTACCGGATCCAGTTTCTGGCTTCTTGCTTTCTCTACAAGATCTTCGCCGTATTTATTC
>OGCQ01002364.1_pt1 | contig 19602 bp, 20 predicted proteins | sample 1570161 | NCBI WGS metagenome assembly OGCQ01 (sample SAMEA4384402, study PRJEB24528) | human gut metagenome
TGAGAGGCTATCTTCTCTGCCAGCAGCTTAGTTGGCAGAACTTCTCATTTTATTTGTGCTAAATCTTGACACAGGACCACTCCTCTATTATTCAAACTATTCCTAACTACTATTTTTTCTTTAATATTACAGCAAAATCATGCATTTTTCGCAAATTCCATTCATTTGAATTTTGAACATGAATCTGATTTTTATAGCAATCTCTATATTTAATTCTACTACATAAATATGAAATCAATTTTTTATTACTCAGATTATCTATATATTGATTTTCAAACTTATGATAATTATCTAAAGCTAATTTATCATCAGCTTTTTTGCACCTTACGACATCTTCAATCATTACTAAAGATTTCGAATATAAATTTAAAGATATTTCTTTATTATAATCAGGGTAATATCTAAAAAAATCAAAATAAAATGCCGTAAAAAAATTTTTAATTTTTGTCAAGAAAATACGCTTTTTATTATACAAAACTGTCATTCCTATAGCATTATTTTCATGAATACGATAATAAGTCAAATTTTCCTTATAATAATAGCAACCATCATTAAAAGCAGCAACTATATTTAGCATCCAATCATGCACCATATTACTCTTAATCTTACTATATGGCCTTACTATATGGCGCAAGTAAATCTTTTCTTATGGTTTGAGTGCATCCTGGACCAAAATTGTGTCCTAATATCTCAGTTAAATATATTTTTTCTAACTTATTTTGTGAAGATGATATTCTACTATTAACCCAAATATTATTTGATTTATCTTCTTCATAAAAAAAGTCATCATTTGAATTTATATTTCTAAAATCAGTAATTAAGGATAATACATTTCTATTGTTCTCAAATACTTCAACGATTTTTTTTACTTTATCTTTTGACCATAATATATCGTCCTGATCACATAAAAAAATTATATCACCAGTACAGTTTGTAATTGCTCTTCTAAAATTTTTGCTGTATCCAATATTGGAATTATTCTTTAAAATACACCAATCAATTTTGGGATGATTTTTTTTATATTGAAGAGCGATTTCATATGTTTCATCATGTGAATTATCGTCGCAGATTACTATTTGATTGACTTCTAAAGTTTGGCTAACAATAGAATCTAATTGTTTCTCAAAATATTTTGCACCATTATATGTTGCAATAGCAACTGATACTTTACTATACATAAAATTTCATAAACTCCTATTAACTACGGGAATAGATTAAGCTTATCATCATTTCTTAAAGAGACACTATTATAATCAATCTTAGGATTAACAGTTAGCATTATAAATGATAAATATATAATTTTGATTTTTGCAAATGATTTGACACTATTAATAAAATAATACCAAGCGGTTTTTTTATATTTTTCTGCTGCACTTTTATCAAAATAAGCATTTTCGTAAAAATACAACAAAAAGTTAATATCATTAAACAAAAATATATTTTTCAATTTTGGAAAGTGTCTCTTAATCCATTCAAATCGCTCAATACGCAGATCTATCGCATCATTAGTAATTTGAAGCAAGTTTTTTTCTGTTTGTACTACACTAGATTTTCGTTGTCTATAATGATATAAAACATTATTAATATGGACTATCTTTTTTGCATTAGAAATCACTTTATATGTATAAAACTCATCATCAATACATCTTCGTTCTGTCCTAAATCTGATTTGATTTGTAAGAGAATGTTTAAATAATTTTAAATAAAATAAACTATTAGTCCATACAGAAAAATATTGACTAAGATATTCCTCTGATGTAAATGATTGATTGTTTTTATATTGATTTTCTACAATCTCATACTTATCAATATATAATTTATCCATGCAACATTCAACCATATCTGCTTTATACTTATGTAAAGTATTCACCATTATTTCTATCCAATTTAATTCAACAATATCGTCACTATCCATAAATGTTACTAATTCACCTGAACAAATATCCAAACCTTTATTTTTAGCGTTTGCAGCTCCAAAATTTTTCTGGTGGATTATAATAATCCTACTATCTTTTTTTGCGTATTCATCACAAATTTTGCCCGAATTATCAGTAGAACCATCATCAACTAAAATAATTTCCAAATTATTGTATGATTGGTTCGTTAAAGATTTGAGACATTCTTCCAAATATTTTTGAACATTATATACCGGAACAATAATAGATACTTTCTCAGCCATTATTTTTCTCCTTTGCTATATATTCAAAAAAGGACTTATCGCCACAATGTTCCATTTTCCAAGGAATTTTGTAAAAAACTGAATTGTTATTTTTCATTTCAAGCAACAATTCATCTGTTACTTCAGATTTTATATGTTTACTCAACCACCTATAGTCGCCTTTACAAAACGGAATTATATCCATATCACTTTTTACTATATTAATATTATTATAAGCTAACGCTATTATCTCATCAAACATAAAGTAATCAATAAATGGTTTTTCATTTTTACAATAATCCATAAAAATATCATCTATAAATTCAAAAATCGGATGAGAACTGTGACCTCCTATTAAAAATGTTGTCCATTTATCGTTTGAAATAAAATAAGGATTATCTGTTGAATTTTTTAATGAAAAAAACGAATAATCAAAAAAATCTTCAGGTATATCCCTATTACAATAAATAGAAGCATCCATCCACATACCACCGTATTCACGGAGTAACTTTATCCTAAGCATATCAGCAAAATGCTGAATACGTAATTGCCCACTTTCTAATTGTTTTAAAATAAATTTGGGGAATTCTACATATTTACTATAATTATCTTCGGTTAGCAAAATAATGGGATGTCCATTCGAATGCGCAATTTTACTATCATAGCAAGATTTTATAATCGGTGGCATTTTATCTAATCCTTGCCACCAAAACACCCATATAGGCAATAGTTCCTTTTCATTAATTACATTTGAACAACAGTCTTCATTATTATACTTGTCAATTAAAAACTGGTATCTTTTCTTTAAAAAATTATACTCAGCATTATATTTTTTAATTGTAGCTTTTAAGGAATCGTTTGATAAAATGCATTTAATTTTTGCATAGCAAACACTAAAATTAAAATATTTTAAGCATTTATATATGGTTAAAATAATTCTTTTGATTTTAATGATCATTTGAGTACAATTTTCACTCCCATAATATTATAATGTTTTAGTTATCTAATAATAAATCAAGTTTTTTGAAATGGCTATTAGAATAAGATTTAATTTTTTCTATACCATCAATTTCTGACACAGAAAAATCTGTTAATGATGCCATTTCGACTCTTTTTGATGTTAGTATTCTTATGTCAATATAATTTCCTTTAAAGCCCACATCATTTAGAACATTTATGGTTTTATCACTATAAATAACAGGTAATACTGGTATTTTTGAAACAAGAGCTAAAATAGTAGCATGAAATCTTGATGCTATCATAAACTTTGATTCTGCAATTGCAGATAGTAACTCGTTTGTATTCGTGCCATTATAAGAAATTACAGATATATTTGTAATTTCTTTTTTTTCACTAAGTAAAACACATAACTTATTTATCGCAATATTATCACCTTCCATTTCACAAAACGATGATAAAACAATCTTGTATCCCTTAGAAGAAAATAATTCTATATATCTAACAAGCAATTCTAAATATAAGTCTTGTTTTTGGCATATTATATCAAAACCAGAATTTCTCTTTTCACAATCAATTACAGAAATAAATATTTGTCTTTTTTTGCTGCATATAGGCATTTTGCAATTAAATAAAATATCTGGAGCGTACCTAACATTTTTATTATCTTTAAAAAGATTAAACGAATACATATCTCTAAAACAAACATCTTGCATATTTTCAAATATACTTGATAATTTATTCCGATAATCTTCAGTTTTATATGGGCCAAAGTTTGCCCCCAATACATACAAATTACGATTTTGTGCTTCCCATTCCCACCATGTGAGAATTTGCTTCCAACTATTATATTCAATAAATATAGAACCACCTATATATACAACAGCATCGCATTTATTTTCAAGATAAGATTTAAATTTCGAAGGGAGCGATGAATGAATCATTTTTATTATATCAAATTTACGGGAATTTTGAGCGACTACCTTAATATTCTTAACATCACTAAAAGTACGAAAATTGTTTCTTGTTGACCATAAATAGAACTTAACATTTGGATACCTATTTGCAATCGTACGCACAAATAAATCGTCACCAAAATTCACTTTTTCGTAGGCATATAAGAAAACTCTTTTCACTATAATCACCATTTCTCTGTATCGTAAACAAAAGATATGTTTTTGTTAAAAGTTATATATATAATGTCTTTTATGAATTGTTTGATATTACCTCTAAAAGTAAAATACTTTCCCGATATCAACAATTTAATCAAAATTCCGTAACTCAGAATTTTTTTTCCAGGATGGCACCTACAAATATCACTATAATAATTAATACTACTTTTCACTGTCTTGCAATAGGATTTAGTAAAATTACTTTCCATTTGCTCATAAAATTCTTTATTTGCAAAATAGTAATGGTAAGGTTTATTGAACCAATTTTCTGGAGAAGTATTACGAAATGTATCCGAAATAAGATGTTTATTTTCTTTTGCGAATTTTTTCTTAATTTCCTGTGGCTGCACTTTAAAGCCACTCGTATTATTACTGTGCATTCTATAAGCTATTAATGGTTCATCTATAAATGCAATTTTGCCAAATAATGGAGCACATATAGCTATCCAACTATCATGAATGTAATGATAAGGAATAGGCTTTATTTTTTCAAATAAATCTTTTCTAAATGCAATATCACAACCAGCCACGCACATAGTCTTAAGAAGCAATAATTTATATTGATCTAATGACAATTCTGAAAATGATAAACCATATATGTCTCGCCAAAAATCACTTTTTATAATTATCCCATTCTGATCAACAACTTCAGCATTACTGTAAACAAAAAGATAATCGTTTTTTAAATATTTTAAAAATTTTTCAATCTTGTTTGGTTTCCATACATCATCTTGATCACAAGAAAAAATAATATCTCCATTACATAAGTCAAAACATTTTGTAAAATTATTATGTAAACCTTGTCGTTTCTCATTTATGCTTATTAAATAATCTATCCCTGACAAACTAAGAATTTCTTTAGCTATATCAGTAGTTTTATCAATTGACCCATCATCACACAAAACTATTTGATCAGGTTTTTGAGTTTGATTTATTACACTTTCTAATTGTTGTTTTATATATTTTTCACCATTAAGCGTGCATATTCCAATTGAAATTCTTAGGCTTTTCTTTGGAAATTTATTCATTGATTTTCTCCTTTTTACTAAATAAACTTTTTATCTTGCGAAATATACCCCAAAATAAATCTTTTTCATAGTCATTCATAGTAAATAAATATGTCAATAATGAATACACTAATGTGAATATAATTATCCTTAACAACAATGCTGCCAAGACATTAACAGTACCCAAAAAGCAGTGGGAAATTATTACATACATAACACTTATGATTAATGGAACAATAGACATTTTTAAAATATTAATCCAAAATTCTTTTATAGAAAAGCCTAGTTTATTATAATACCAATTCATTATAAAACCTTGACCTATGACAAAAACAACACAAGTACATAAAGACGCCCCTACTATACCTAAAATTGGTATTAAAAAATAAGTACCAATTACATTAATAACTGCTAATATTGCATATACAATTGCCCTAAATTTATGTTTATTCATTGCACATATCGCAGTATAAGCTATATTTTGAATCAAAGGAATTGCTAGCGGAATAAGCGTCATCAATGCAACATAATAAGCATCTTTATAGTCATTTCCAGCCCAAAGTGTTATAAAATCATATCCAAAAACAACAAATCCGGCAAGTACGAGTGATACAATTAAATACTGGAGTCTTCCTACTCTAATCATAAGACTTGAGATTTCGGAAATATCTTTGTTTTTAAAAACATAAGAATTTACTCTTGGAGAAAAAACACCACTTATTGCGGATGCAAGATTTTGTAATAAAGAATTAAAGGTAGAGCCTATGTTATATACTGCAACAGCTATCGAACCCATCATAGCTCCAATAAGTATTTTATCTGTCGACCAATACAACAAATCAGCAATCATTCCTATAAAAACAAAAGCACTAAATGCAAAAATATCCTTCAATAGTTCTTTAGGAGGATTCAAATATCTCGGTCTGATTTTCAACCTCATTCTGCAATAACCTGCATTAACTAATAAACCGATAATTTGCACTATAATTGCCAAAACAGCCATACCTATTGAAGCATAACCCATAAATAAAATTACCAGATTAAGTATTGGAGATGCTATAGTAAGAAACATATCTACTAATTTTCTGAAAATAAATCTTTCGTGACAGGTAATTACATTAGAATATACACTAGAAATCCAAGATATTGCAGTATTAACAGACATTAATACTATCAATACTCTCAATTTATTTATTTCATTAATTGTTAGACCTTTTGAAAATAAAGAATCAGCCAAAAATGCAATAATTGCTCCTACGATACAAACCACAACACCAATTGCAAAAAACACATCAACAAATAAACCTATTACTCGTTCTAACATAACTTTATCGTTTGCAACTATATATTTTACTATGTATCTTGATATTGCCGCACAAAGTCCTAATGTCAGCATGAATAGATAACTCATTATCGAACTGGATAAACTATATAAACCATATTCAGCTTGTCCAAGTATTCTAAGCATTACAGGAGTATATAACAACGGAATAATCGTACTAATGAGCATTGTTATATACGTAAGAACTGTGCCTGCTTTGAGTTGATTTATGCTTTTCATCTATTTTATAACTCCTTAATATTTAAAATCCGATACTCAGTGCCACTCTCATTTTACAGCAAAGATAAAAATTAAACTTTGCAAGCATAAAATATTTTTTAGAACTGTCTTTTATTGTATTTATCTCATCAAAAGACAAATTACAATTCTTTTTATACTTTTTTATTATGCTGATCGCCTTTTTCTTATCTGCACCTGACATAAATTTCAACACAGACTGATAGGCAAACATACAGGAACCATACAAATCAATCTTTGCTTGCGTACTGAGTTCAGGAAAATTGTTCTCAATATATTTTTGCCGGTTAGCTTTGCCCTCAAGTGCATCTAACCTACGAATATTATAGCCAACTCCCATAATACTGCTGTTTCTCTGGAAATAATAATACATAGTTTTATTGAGCTTTGAAACCTTGTTTGCTCTGCCAAATGCCTGATAAGTCCAGAATTCATCCTCATTCAGCTTACCGACAGCATATGGAATATCTTTGACAAGTTCTGTTTTATAAAGCTTGTTCCAGACATGCTGATGAAACGGATTTTCCGCAATCAACGCAGACATTGCGTCCTGAGTATCATATGTTTTTACCGATAAATCATCGCTAAACTCATCAAAACGGTTATCCTCATATAATTTTACAACACTGCACTCAGCAATATCGCTGTTTTCTTTGTTCATAACATCCAACAGACATTCAAAAAAGTCATCAGACACATAATCATCGCTGTCAATAAAGCTGATATACTCGCCTGTTGCAACAGCTATTCCTGCATTTCTGGCATCGGAAAGTCCGCCGTTTTTTTTATGAACAACCTTGATTCGGCTGTCTTTTTCGGCATAATCATCACACATCTGAGAACAACGGTCAGGTGAACCGTCATCAACAAGGATTATTTCAAGATTTTTATATGTCTGATTTACAATGCTGTCAACACATCTTGCAAGGTATTTTTCAACATTATAAATCGGTACTATTACACTTATCAGCGGGTTCATTTACTTAACCTCGTATTTATTAGTATTCTTTGATAAGAAATTGTCATATATTTTGTAAGCAAACATTATTAGTCCTGTGCAATGGAAAAAGAGAAATCTTTCCGTTTTTACTCGCTTACTTAGCATAAAATTTCCTTTTATCTCTTTAATTTGTCTTTTTAATATAAAAGAATCTTCTTTATATTCTTTTAACTTACTATTTGAAACCACTCTGTACAAATTTATAATAGAATTAAGATATGAGGAATACGCAACGCTTTGAATCTCATTGTCAAGATTTTTTAAACTATATTCAAAAATTTCTTTTCTCACTCTGACAGGATCAAAAAGCTTATTTTGGTCTATCTTAGAAGTTGCAGCAGAGCCTTTTCGCAATATATAGTGATAAAACGGTAAATCCTCATAAACAGATTTTTTGGAATTTACAAATGCATAAAAATTAAAGATTACATCTTCATTTATTTTTATATCGGGTGGCATACGCAATTCTTTTAAAATATCTAATCTGTATAATTTATTCCAAATACCCGGTTCAACATAATCTCCAACAATAATATCTCTAATCCCTTTCTTATTGTCCTGAATAACCTTTTTTCCGGTATTGTAATAATAATCAACTCTTGACGGAAAAACCATCTGATAACCACAATGTGATATATCAGCATTGTTTTCAATGGCATTTTTCAAAAGAGTTTCATACATTTCAGGCTCAATATAATCATCACCGTCTACAAAACCGATATAATCACCGGTTGCTATGTCTAAGCCTCTGTTTCTTGTATCAGAAACACCGGAGTTCTGTTTGAATACAGGAATAATCCTTGAATCTTTTTTTGCATATTCTCTAATTACCTCATCAGTACCGTCTGTAGAGCCGTCGCTTATCAAAATAACCTCAAGGTTTTTATATGTCTGTGCCAATATGCTTTCAATACAACGAGGTAAATATGACTCGATATTATAGCAGGGAACTATTACAGATATTTTAATATTGTTTTTATTCAACATAACCAAATCCGCCGTTTGCTTTCAATTTTTCAATCATTTCTCGTTTCATTTCATCATTAAAATTAGGATTTCTTAATGTATATTTAGAATCATAATGTGGTGATCTGTTTAGTTCATTTTCTTTTCTATTTATAAATTCAGCATAGCTACAAATAACTTTTGCAGGATTTCCGACAGCAACACTGTTTGAAGGAATATCTTTAGAAATAATACTTCCGGCACCGATAACAACATTATCGCCAATAGTTACATTAGGTAATACAGTTGAAGAAGCTCCGATAAACACATTATTTCCGATATTAACAAGACCAATTTTAGTAAACCCAATGCCTTTCTTGGTACTTGCATCATGAGCAAGAATATGGACTCTCGGCGCCAATGTAACATCATCACCAATTGTTATAAGCCAACAATGTGATTGATCAATTAAGGTTTTTTCCTGTCTGCTGAAATTTTTACCGACCTTTAGTCCAAGTTTTACTAACTCTTCCGTTGAAATTTCACTTCTTAATCTCATCACTTTGGACTTAACAAAAGATTTTAATGACATATCGATCACAAACTTTCTAACATTTCTTCAACAGCTTTTACTGTTTTTTCGGTACTGAAAGCCTTACCACGCTCTTTTGCTTTTGCGGCATAAGCTTCAAGCAAATTAGGCGTCGTCAGTATTTTTTTAATCCCCTCATAAAGTGCATCTTCATCATTTTCTGTTACGATACCGTACTCGTTGTTTTCGCCGAGCATTTCCTTCATACCCGAAACTTCAACGGTAACAACAGGTGTACCAAGAATCAGTGCTTCAGTAGCAGCTGTACTGAAACCTTCTGCAAGAGATGCACATACAAATAAATCACAATTTTTAACAAATTTGTACGGATTTGTTTGATAGCCAAGTAATGTAATAGAATCTTCCAAGTTATATTTCTTAGAAAAATTTCTTACATAATCTTCATCGGGGCCTTTTCCTAAAAAATAGATATGGGTATTTAAGCCACTATCTTTTAGTCTTTTTTGGATGTGACAAATGCGGTCACAGCCTTTTCTCATATGAACTTTTCCCACAACACAAATATTTATTTCATTATCGGATATCATATCGGTACCTTCATCATCTTCGGCTAATAGACAAATATCGTTAGTTTCATTTGTGTTATATAACACTTTAATAGGTTTTTCAAAATCAAGTATATTTACAAAATCATTTTTCACATAATCAGACACGCATACTGTCATATTAAACTTATCATAACATTTTTTTGCCTCTAAGGAATTTCTAAAGGAAGATGCCAACTGCTTAATCGTGTGTTGTTCTATATGAATCCAACTAACAAGTTTGACATTTTTATCTGGACAACCACTAACAATTCGTGCTGAAGATCCCTCCAAATATGAGACTATAATGTCATATTTGTCTTTCACAAATTTCTTATAAAGCATTTTTGGAGAAAACAATTTCAATATATGACTGTTGGCAGGAAAAATTTTATCAAAACACGAATATAATTTTATGTGAGGTTTTAAAAACTGTTCATTTACTCCACCTGCAAATAAAGTCATAATCGTAATATTAAATTTAACACTATCCATATTATTCACAAGATTTACAAGCACCTTTTCAGCTCCGCCTTGCCCAAGATCATGGATAACAAATAATACTTTTTTCATATTAACTTTAACTCCATAATTTTTAAAGGATATTTCACTTTATTCCAAATTTTTCTAAGTGCTCTAATTCTATTCAATTTTCTCAAAACTGTACATTTAAAATTCTTCTTTTTCGTTTTTTAATATACATACTTAAATCACTATTTAGTAACTTATATTTTTCTTTATTGATATTTGAATACCAATACTGATTTATCAATAAATCCAAATTATATTCATCCAAAACACCAGTAATTTCTGCTGCTGTATTTTTATTGGCTATCATTTGATCCACCAATTCAAATACCATTTCTATTTCCCAAATACCACAAAAATTTTTAAGAAAAGCGTTATCGGATAATTTTTCGTACTTTTCAAATCCATCTAAAGAAGATTTTATTGATTTCAAAGAATCCCCAGTATGAGAAACCGATTGTGAATTATTTCTATACAAAAAGTAAGGGTTATTTAAAGTTTCTGCCTTATGTGCATATGCATAACAGCGCATTAAAAATCTCCAATCCTCACAACGATACTCATCTGTAAATATATTATTACTTTTAATAAATTTGCTGTTAAAAATATAATCTACCGTTTTGAAGTGCCTGATCAACTTCAAAATAGGAACATTTGTAAAAATCGCACTTATCCTTTAACAATTTATCTATAAAATCATCTGTAATAGAATTTTTTGCCCACAAGTCATCCTGATCCAAAAAAGCCACAAATTCACCCGAACATAACTCTATTCCTTTATTTCGAGCCGTATGAACCCCACCATTTTCTTTATAAAAATATTTTACCCTACTATCTTGATTCGCTATTCTTTTCACTATTACAGAGCTACTGTCAATTGAACCATCATCAATGCACAAAATTTCAAAATCTTTGTAAGGTTGTTTTAATATAGAAATAATTGTTTGTTCAATATACCTTTCTCCGTTATAAATAGGAATAACTACGCTTATTTTCATCCCTTATACCTCACAAAAACAGACAAAGCAACTCCCAACGGCAACACTAGCGCCGAAATAATAGGATATGGACTTTCATCAAATGCAAACGATAATTTATGTGCCAAAATACAACTGGAAACTAAATGTATACTGTGTTTTATCTTGAATTTCAATGATGTACCACTAAATGACAAATATAATTTTCTTATTTCAGCAAAACTATTTGGACTACTTTTATATTGTTTCAACATAGAATTAGTCATTCCGTCAGACTGGTAGTCCACGAATCTTAAATTCTCGTTAAGAACCAAAAAATCATAATTGTCACTTATCTGAAGATGCATATAGTGAGGATTAAAATTTTTCTCATTAGGGAACACTTTCATAGGTGCAACAGTTTTATACAGTTCTGTCCTTATAACATTGGTTCTATCGCCATTTACAATATGATACTTACCTATAAATAAATCAATTAAATTTACGGTTTTTTGGTTAGGTAATGGATCACCTATCACTTTACCGTCCAAATTAAAATCTAATCCTACTATACCGGCATATTCATCAGAACCATACTTATCCCAAAAATTCAATATCAACTCTACCGCATTATCCGGCATAAAATCATCAGAATCAATACATACACATAATTCAGTATCTATGTTTTCAATTGCCACATTATATGCTGTGTGTAGTCCACCATTATCCTTATAGATATATCTTATCTCAAGATCACTGTTTTTTTTCCACTCATCAGCAAATTTCTTAGTATCATCAGTAGAGCCGTCATCAACAATCATCCACACAAAATCTTTATTTGTTTGTCTGCACATACTTTCATAACATCTGGTAAGAAGCTCTCTCCTATTAAATGTAGGAGTAAATACCGTAAGTGTTTTCTCAGCCATAATAATTCATCCTATCTTCTGCAGATTTTTGTAAACCTAACCATCTTACAAAGTGGTTTATAACCAATAGTTTTGCACAGCATATGCAATAACTTTATTTTTTTGTTATTGCAATGGTACGATAGTAACCACTTATACTTTGAAAGTATTTCTACATCATCTTTCGGATACATTTTTGAATATGATTGAACTATAAAAAATGTTCCATAACTATATGCAGTATATCTGTAAATATACTCCTTCATATCCGAATTGTTTTCAGCTATATCAATGCATTGCAAAATATTATGTGTTAAGTCATCGCATGATTTTTTGCTGATTGAATGTGTTATTGAACCTTCACGCTGCCTATAGCAATAAAAATTCTCACAAATAAAATCCAAGGATTTTGACTTATCCAACAATTTGGCACACCACTCAATATCTTCCGATACAACACCACTTTTAAAATACAATGCATCATCAAATAGAGAAGTTCTAATAATCTTATTACAAGCCGAAGCAATAAACAAAAATTTCGAGGTCATATAGTCCGCCTGCTTTAGTTTATTATTGCAAGAAAGCGGCATATCATCTATATTATCAAATAAATTAACCGTCAAATTAGTACTTTTGTAATATTTCTTATATGAATAGCTTAAAACATCAGGATTAGTCAACAAAAGTCTTTCTACCAAACGCTTTAATGCTTCTAAATCGTCCCAAAAATCATCAGAATCTAAAAATATTATATAATCACCTGTCGCCCTACAAATACCGTAATTGCGTGCGTCTGATAAACCACCGTTTTTCTTGTGATAAACACGAATTCTGTTGTCCTTATTGCCAAATTCATCACATAACTGTGAGCTACCATCCGTAGAACCATCATCAACCAAAAGTATCTCAAAGTTTTTATATGTTTGATTTAGAACACTATTAACACATTCAGAAATAAAATCTAAAACATTGTAAACAGGAATAATAATACTAATTTTCATAATTTCTCCAAATAAAAAGCAATATCTTAAATTCTATAATTTCATAAAAACATAAAAACCACTTTTACTCCAATTATTTTAAGTCACATCACATTTAAATTTAATACTTCAATTTATGTATGCCTATAAATTTAATCAAAAGAACGAACCAAAGTAATCGCTATGGTAATATGTCGGTCCTGTTAAATAATAATAGAGCAATAAAACCGCAACATATCCCAAATATACATATTTCCTATTATTTTCATTAAAACATATCCTTAACAAAACAGGAATCAAAATTAAATCGTACAATTCACTGTAAATCGGAAGCCTACCGATAAAGATACCGCTGGTAACCATACCTACAAGATAAACTGATGCCGTAAACACAGATAAGTTTACGCACAAAGAAAGCACAGGCATTTTTTCGTAATATTTGCTTAACTTTTCCCGATAAGCAAAAGCCGCAACGGGTGGAACAGCATAGAATAAAACTCTCAACGGATTAACGCCGTCATCTTCTTCAAAATATGTACTTATATCATTTTCATAAGATGTGCCTTGAGCAAATTCATCAACCTTGTCAAAAAACGGCTCGGCAAAAACAGTAATCAATACCATTGCAAAAATAAAAAACCAAACTAACTTGCTCCAAGGTTTTAACCTGGCAATAAAGTAAATCGGTATTAAGAAAATTGCCGTAGAATGGATAAATATCAAAATTGCTACCATAGTCAAGAATTTAAAAAACTTGCCGGTAATAATAAAATCACAGCACAAAAATGACACGGCAACACAAATAAACTGCCTCATTCCGTTGAGCATATAACCCGAATAACACAGGAATGCCAAAAACAAAAACGAAGCCAAAAAGAAATCTGCATTCATGCAATATTTTCTCAATGTTATCATTACACACACACCGGAGAAAATCGCAATTGAACTCAGCCAAAGTGTGTAATTATCTGAGATAAAACACTTAAAAAAAATGCTGTATGCATTAAAGAGAACTCCCTTGCCCTCGGAAGACCATGGATCCCAATTCAATTTTGAAAACTCTTCCGAAAAGTTTGTTGAATAGTTATTAAAAGCTGCAACATATGCGATTGTATCGGAAACATAGTGCCTCATTGATGCCCAAAATATGAAATAACCGAAAACTAAAAAAGCAAACGCCCACGGAACTCTTCTTTGTATTCCCTGTTGTAAATTATAATCGGTAAGCGCTATCTCTTCTTTATGAGTGATATCATACAAAATATATATCAAAAAAATCCAAAGTATCATGGACCAGTAAATTATCATTAAATCACACCTGAAAAATCTATATTAATTACAAGCCTAAAGCCTTTATTGTATCGTTTACAATAATTTTTTTATCAAATTCGTCAACCATTTTTTGTCGGGCGTATTTACCCATAACTTCTCGTTTTGAAATATCTGTTTCAAGAAAAGCTTTCATTTTTTCATAAAGGCTGTCAACGCTTTTAGGTTCACAAAGCCAGCCTGTATATTCATTTTCCACCGACTCTCTGCAGCCTGGGATATCGGTGGTAATGACAGGTCTGCCTGTTGCCGAAGCTTCGAGATTTACATTACTCATACCCTCGTGATAGCTCGGCATTACAACACAATCGGCGGTCGCATAGTAAGGTCTTGGTTCTTCCTGAAATCCATGGAATTTTACAACGCCCTTACTTTCAAGTAACTCAACTCTTTCCTTGTATTCATCTTCAAAAAAGCCTACAAGGTCAAGTACAAATTTATAGCCGTCATCGTGAAGTTTCTCAGCCGCAGAAAACAATTCATCCATGCCCTTTTCCTTCATGATTCTGCCAAGATACAAAAAATGCGGCGGATCACTTTTTGGGTAAGGCTTGTACTCATAAATTTCAAGATTGATTCCTGCGCCGTTCAAAATAGTTTCTTTGTCAACAGAAATAATCTTTCTGTCAACAAATTCATCTGCATTAACCTGATTTTCAAAAAATACCGTTTTTACCTTTTTAAAGGCTGTTTTATAAAGAACTGTCGCAAACTGAGCAAGTCCGGGCTTTTGAAATGCCGTTCCTAATCCCTGAACATTCGCATAAAACGGAATATTTAACTTTTCACACATCAATCCGCCGTAAACATTTGGTTTGATAGAGTATGTAATTACCAAATCAGGGTTTTCTTCCTGTAATATTTTTTTATAAAATTTCATAAGTGAAAAATCGTGAATCGGATTAACCCCTCTGCGCTCCATCTTAGTTTCAATACAACGCAATCCCATATTGATGAAATCCTCATGATGTCCTACAAAAGGCATACTAAGAACAACATCATAATTTTTCATAAGTTCTTCAATCAATTCTTTTCTGAAACGATACAGCATATAAGAATGATTAGTAAGAATCACAACTTTTTTACGATTATTCTTCATCTGCAATTGCTCCTGTTCCGCCCTCAACTACACCATCATGCTTAAACACACTTACAACTGTCATAAAAAGACATTTTACATCAAAGACAAAACTGATATTATCACGATAAATCTTATCCATCTGAACTTTTTCAGGGATAGGGAGCTCATCTCTGCCGTTAACCTGCGCCCAACCCGTCAAGCCGGGTTTTAAATCATTTATACCGTACTCATCTCTTTCAGAAATCAAATCATCCTGATTCCAAAGTGCAGGTCTTGGACCGATAACCGACATATCGCCCTTAAAAATATTAAAAATCTGAGGCAATTCGTCAAGACTTGTCTTTCTTAAAAACGCACCCACCTTAGTTATATACTGTTCAGGATTTTTAAGAAGATGTGTAGGACAATCCTTTGGAGTATCAATTCTCATTGTGCGGAACTTCAGAATATTGAAATATTTTTTGTTTTTTCCTATTCTTTTCTGCCTAAAAAAAACAGGACCTTCGCTCGTGCATTTTATTATGGCACATATCGGAAGGTAAAGTACTGACAGACACACTATCGCTGCAAGTGAACAGATAATATCAAGCATTCTTTTCACAATTCTGTTATAAAACGACATTTTTCTGTCTTTCATATTTAATACTCCTCAACCCAAAACTAACTTACGCAATACACCTATAGAATTATACCACAGAAAGCATCAATAAGCAATAAAAGAGGAGAATATGGAAAAAACAATTGAAAAAAAGTGCTTTTTAACAAAATATAGGAATAATTACGCAAGATTTTTGCCATAGATATGATTTATTTTCACTAAAGTGATAATCAAATATAGTCTATTTTGGTTATTTTGTGCAAAATTTGTCACAAAATATAATAAAACACCGCAAAGCAGAGCGAGAAATCTATGGCTTATTTTAGGTGAAAAGGCACTATATAATCCGCTATATTTACTGTGCAACAGTCCTCTGCACGGCAACCTGAAAGCTTGCACATACACAGTGCTAAACCACTCTGCAACTGTCTTTCAGAAGTTAATCATCCGGCAAGTATCTGAAATTGTTCACAGACTTGTTGAAATGTGGGATTAATTATGATAAACTGACAATATAAGTCAGAGTACGATATAATTTGAGGTAGACACATAAAAATTTCAGAATGCACACTTTCAAAGGAAACACAAGACCTTTTATATAGATATTTTGCGGCTGCGGCAAATCTTTACGGAGTTATCGAAATCGGCAAACTTCTTAAAATTTACAACAGCCAGAACGAGCCTTTGAGCGAGGAAGATTTTCTGTCATTTGTTGAAAATATGAATTTTAAGGGAAAGTATTTTTGTGTGTTTAATCAGGACGATATTTACGATGACGGCTCAGAAACCCCTGCCCTTGAACAGGAAATTCTTGCAGAATATCTTTACTGTTTTGAATTTGATGACGATAGTCTTGATAAATACGAAATGCTGAAATATCGTCAAATCGGAAAGAAATTTTGCGTTCTTGACAAAGAGCAATTTCTCAGATATGAAGATGACTGTTATTTTAAAAAGACTCCCGATTTTCTTGAAATGCGTTCGTTTTTAAGAAATGAAACAGGACTTTCAAAAGATGACGCAGACGATTATGCGAACAATATTATGATTTGTTTTGCAACTCAACCCGACAATTCCGAAGAATCTGTATACGAAGTAATCATGGGAAGCGGAATCTACAACCGTGATGATATCGCATTCAGCCACCGAAAGCTTGAATATTTGTGTCAAAAAGTCATGTACACAAGTGCCCGACTCCATGTTCTGCCCGGACACACTCCCGAAGAAATTTTCGGTTAACAGGTAAAGTTGCATATTATAGCGACAATTCAAAATCATTTTGAGGGGAACATATAGATGAATAGTGAAAATACAGCAACACACAAAATAACATATTCAAATATAGATATTGCAAAATTCATAGCGGCATATTAAGGCAAATCGGGAGGAATTTTGTTATGATAAGGATAATGTTTGTGTGCCATGGGATGACTCACGAACGCTTTGCAAACCGCAATATACCTTTGTAAATCTCGGCAAATCATGGTCAGTTGAAAAGTACAAGACTACCAAAAGACTATTTTTCAACGGTTTTAAAATCAGCTTTTATGCCTTATCGTTAATAGGGTTAGAACGGACATTATTATTGCCGAGTTATCGTTAAAAGGGTTGTAACAGAAAGCAATTCCCTATACCTATATATAACAGCAGTTTTTGCTGGGTGTGATTTGCTTTGAATGAGTCTTATCTGAGCAAGTAAATATCATTTCTACACCGCAGTTCATAAGCTTAAATAATGCAGACTACTAAAAGACTACTTCTCCCCTATTCTAAATTTTAAAAACATAAAATATTACTTATTTGATAGTTAATATATTTATTATCATCCTGTACAATTTACAGGGTGTTTTTTATACATAAAAAGCAGTAACATTTTTTAATGAGATTGAATTCACCGAACAAATGGTTTATACTTAAATTATGTGATACAGTTTCTCTTGAAGAGTTAAAACAGATTGCTGATGTGATTGAAGTTACATTTTAGCAGTCAATCATTCTACCTAATGGTGAGCAGATAAAAACGAGTAATAAACAGGAGGTAATTACCATGGACTTATTATTAAACGACATTCTTCATTTGTCACAAGAAGAGATTAACAATAGTAAAATAGAATTTAATATGCAAGCTGGAAGAGGAGGACAACCATTTCTTGATAGATGGTTAAAACATTCTGAAGAAGATAAAACAAACGGTACTTGCAAGGACTGTTCATATTGGGGTTGGATGGAAAGCAGAGAAACTTTTATCCTGGGCAATGGGTTTTTAGTTTCGCAAAAATGCCGGAAGATGAATGGTTGCTTATTTCGGCTGCACAAATAATAAATACTCCATCCGATGATTGGGCTGATGTTCAAGTGCTTGATAGATTTGTTCCATTATTTGGAAGGCTCATCATCAAATGCAAGAAAGGTAATACCTTCTCAAGATATGTATTTAATTTGAGCAAATATCTTGATCAAGCAATTGTTCGAGAGGTTCTTCCATGTGTTTATAGTGGTGAAAAGTTTGAAGGATATGACCGTGTGCATCTGCCATATCATAGATTATCTGACATTTTCAATGGTCGGATTCTCCCAACTTATTATGAAGCCTTAAAAAAGATAACAGGAGTTTATTGTTTAACTGATACTCACACAGGAAAGTTATATATTGGTTCTGCAACAGGCGAAGAAGGAGTTGTCCAAAGATGGGGTAATTATCTAGATTCCAAGCATGGCGGAAATAAAAAACTTATCGCACTCTATGAACAGAAGGGTGCAGAGTATTTTGAGAAGTATTTTACATATACATTGTTAGAATATTTTGGTTTGTCATATGACCCTGTGAAAATTATTGAAAGAGAGCAATATTGGAAACATTGCTTTGATACGATTAAGAATGGTTATAATGACAACTGATAAAAATGTTTTGAGATATTGCCCTGTTTGATGAATGGAGTAACTCAACACTTGTATCGGTTCGATATACCCATTTTAAGGCGAAAATAGGTGTTCCACTATTCTCTTGTACATTGGGTACGAAATGCGTTACTCGTTGGAGAATCGAGCCATGTGGAGAGCGTGGTTCTGTTGACTAAAGCACATAAGTAAAAGTGTGAAAAAGGCTTGAAATAAGTGGCTTTTCCAGTGTTTTAAGTGCTACAAATTGAGTAGCGGAAAAACCACCAAAACACATATAAAATCAAGAGAAATTTATAGTTGGGTAGACAAGAATGGTCCTGTGTCAAGATTTAGCACAAAATAAAATGAGAAGTTCTGCCAACTAAG
>OGCQ01002379.1_pt1 | contig 19519 bp, 20 predicted proteins | sample 1570161 | NCBI WGS metagenome assembly OGCQ01 (sample SAMEA4384402, study PRJEB24528) | human gut metagenome
CGAAAGGGCATCCGCCGAATCTTCGATCACCCTTCTCCTCGTTAACCGGGTCACTCCGGTACATGGCGCTTAAAGAAAAAATTATGGTGAATCCATCTATTCAATTGTCAAAGTTTCTTTTGTATACTATAACAAGTCAGCTGTTTTGTCAAGTTTTCTTTTTATCTGCAGACCTGACAGTTTTCTCTTCATCTGCAGACCTGATTTCGGCGCACTTCCCTGATATTATCCTAAGCAAACATCTGCACCACCCAATAAATTGCTCCCAGTACCCAGCTGGTGACAATGCCGTACAGGATCACCGGGCCTGCAATGGTAAATATCTTGCAGCCCACACCAAAAACTTCTCCTTCAGCTTTAAATTCCAGTGCACATGCTGCCACCGAATTGGCAAAGCCTGTAATCGGCACCAGATAGCCCGCACCGGCAAATTTTGTGATGGGCCCCACCCAGTTCAGACATGTCAGGATCACACTGATCAATATTAACGACAGCGTTGTATATCCTGACACCTCATCCTTCATAAGTCCCATACTGCCGTACCAATCCGAAAACATCTGCCCGATGACGCAAATGAAGCCTCCGCTAACAAATGCTTTCAGCATATTTAAAAGGCAGTTATGTTTCGGAGTTACCTGTTTCACGTAATCATTATATCGTTTATCCCGCCTCTTCCTGGCAGCCTGTTTTTCATCTTCCATCCGTTTTTCACCTTTTGTCTGTTTTTCATTTTTTGTCTGCTTTTCACTTTCCATCTGTTTCATTCACACCTTTCTTCTGATCAATCAGTATCCCGCCTCCATATTCTTCAATCTATACCTGCTTTTATTTTATACTGGCATTTAGGTCAATATGAAATACCACATCCAGGCCCCCAGTGTTTTGCCGACGGCCATCCAGAAAATGACGACACCGATGCCCTGACGGATACCGATTCTTTTGAAAAACACCGGCAACGCATCCAGCACCTCTGCAATCGCTCCGATCAAACACCCGATAAATATCCCGACCAGAAGGCCTGCTGCACCTGCCAGAAACATCCCTGCCGGTATTTTTACTGCTGTATCTGTCAGCCAGACTGCATTACCAAGCGCACCACCCAGCACAAACATCCATTCATACCATCCGCCATAGGCCGTCGTGTGAGTGATCGTCATTAACCGATGGGGAATTCCCGTAATTACAAGGAAGGTAAATAATCCCCCCGCCACTGCGATTCCGCCCGACATACCGATCCCCCATAAAATCAATGCCTTCATTTTCTCTGTTCCTCCATTAAAACTTTTTCTGCAGCCTTCTAAATACATCGTTATTTCGAAAATGATGTATTAGTCAAGATCCGCCAGGATTTCCTGCGCAATTTTTCTTTCATTGAACGGCAAATAGTCTCCTTTGATCTCCTGATACTGTTCATGGCCCTTTCCCGCCAGGATCAAAATATCTCCCGGCCGTCCCTGTGCCAGCATAAACCGCATGGCTTCTTTACGATCAACCATCATTTGATATTGTCCCTTTGTTTCCTTCATTCCCTCCTCAATTGTCTGCATAATCCGCTCCGGTTCCTCATATCTTGGATTATCCGATGTAATCACTGTAAAGTCTGCATATTTTCCTGCCACACAGCCCATCTCTCTGCGCCTTGCTGCTGATCTGCCTCCGCCGCATCCGAAAAGAACCCACAGTTGTCTCGGATGATACCGGCGCATCGTCTCCAGTACATTTTTTAGACTCATGGCATTATGGGCATAGTCGATCAGAAGCAGATATCCCCTATCATTGTCAATAACTTCCACCCTTCCGGGAACACGGATTGTCTTCAGTGCTTTTCGGATAATCTCCTGATCAATACCATAGTGTCTGCATACGGTGATTGCCGCCACTGCATTATAAACAGAAAACTCTCCCGGTGCTGATACTGCATATTCTTCCCCATTGACTTTAAAAAATGTACCTAATTGTCCGTTACGGTTGACTAACATTATATCTGAAGCCTGAACATCCGCTTTTTGCCTACAGCTATAGGTACAAACCTGACATGAGGCATCTTTAAATATTTCCCTATAATAGGGATCATCTATGTTGCCGATCCCAAAGCAGCACTTTTGAAACAGCAGACTTTTATAATGCGCATATTCCTCCATATCTTTGTGCTCTTTCGGGCCGATATGATCTCTTCCAAGATTCGTGAAAACCCCCACATCAAATAAAATGCCATCCGAGCGGTGAAGTTTTAATCCTTGAGAAGAGACTTCCATCACTGCAAAACGGCATCCGCTGTCTGCCATTTTTCTCAGATAACGCTGAATATCAATCGCCTCCGGTGTTGTCCGCTCCGCCCGTTTTTTCTCTTCACCAATCTCATAATCTATTGTGCCCAGAAGGCCCGTTTTATACCCAGCGGCTTCCAGAATATCCCGGATCATAAACGTTGTGGATGTTTTTCCCTTTGTGCCGGTAATCCCGATCACTTTTAATTCCTTTGACGGATAACGATAAAAAGCTGCTGCCGCCCAGGCTGCTGCTTCTCGCGTATTTTGCACAGATACAATCGTCATTTGCTCAGGCAGCTTCAGTTCCCCATATGCGGATGTCTTTTTCTCAGGCTGCTTCAGATTTCCATGCACGGATGCCGACTTCTTCCAGAAAACCTCTTCAACCAGGCATGCTGCTGCTCCTCTCTCTGCTGCTTCTTGAATATATTGATGGCCATCCTGCTCCATACCCTTAATGCAGATGAACAGGCTGTTATTTGTTACCTCTTTCGAACACATTGCAATGGATGCTATATCAGTATCCCAGCTGCCCTGACACAATACTGCCGGAATCCTTTCAAACAATGCTTTCAAAATCATGACATAACTCCAAAAATGGGGTTATACTATATTATGTTTCAGGATGATGTTTGACTCACTTCCAATGTAAGTGTATATTCCCATATTTATACATTTTTTTATGCATTTTATGTCCTATAGGCTTTATTCCATTAAATTGACAGACCAGTTGACCCGTGTTATAGTGCAGTAAACTTAAGAAATGTCTGATATCTCATTCGATCACAGACATTGATTTATTGGAGGCAATCATGTTTGAATTATACGGCTGTCCGACCCACTACGGTGTCGGTGCAAAGGGATTAATCAAAAGTATCGACTATTTAACAGAAAATTTTAAAAATCTTCAAATGAATAAAGTTCCAGAAATCACGTGTAAAGGACCTTTCCGCGCCAATCTGAAGAATCTAGAAAGTGTATGCGCTACCTGCGAAGGCATTGCCAAGCAAGGTTATCATATTCTAACATCCGGGCATCGCCCTCTGATGATTGCCGGAGATCACAGTGCCGCCATGGGTTCTGTATCCGCTACATCTGTTTATACCAAAGGCGAAACCGGGCTGATCTGGATTGATGCGCACCCAGATATCAACACTGACAAGACAACGGTTACCGGCAATATTCACGGAATGCCGGTGGCTGCACTCCTGGGACTTTGTGAACTTTCCCTGACACATTTTCTGGATGACAGCATCAAGTTAAAATCAGGCAACATTGTTATGCTTGGCCTGCGTGACATTGATCCGCCGGAAGCAGAAATTCTCAAAGAACACCATATTCGTTATTATAAATGGGATTATATTATGGAACACGGTCTTCAGAACTGTCTGAACGAAAGTATTGACTATCTCAGCCACTGCCCGGCTGTTCATGTCAGCTTCGATATTGATTCCATGGATCCGAAACTGATGCCTGGCGTCTCCGTTCCCGTTCCGGAAGGTTTCAATGAAGACGACGTCTTCCTGATGATGGATGAACTGCTGACACGGCTGCCGGTTCAGGCGATGGATATCGTTGAATTTAATCATGAACTGGACAAGGATGATATTACGGCTGGATTTGTATCCAGACTGGTGGAACATGTGCAGGGATTGTAAAATCTATTGAATCTTTTTGATACAGTAAAGGGGCGTATCACAATGATACGCCCCTTTGTTCATCTCACAAAATATTTTCTGTTTTTATCAAAAAATTCATAAAAATACCGAACGTTTTTCAATTCATACCACTTGGCCTCTTCTACTTCTGTTGATTCCAGATTATAGATTTTCGCCTGAAGTGTACCAAGCATAAAAGGCGAATGAGTGGCTATGATAAACTGACAGCCCAGGAAACGTGCACATTGATTGATTTCCTCTGCTAATTTCACCTGATTCTGCGGAGACAGAGAAACTTCAGGCTCGTCAAGAAGATACAGATTATCCGGCTCCAGAATGTCCGTCAACATCTGCATGGCTGTTTCACCATTTGAATATTTCTCCTGGGCAAATTTCAGGATCTGCATTGTGGACCATGACCTTCCATTTGTGCTGCGAAACATTTCCTGTGCCACGTCTTTGCGCAGTCCTTTCCTCCGCACCTGCTCATAGACATATCCCTGCTCCAATGCCTCTTCCTGCTGGATCTTTTTAATCTCGTATAAAACATCTTCACTTTTCATGTAAAGACTGCCTGCCGGAATGGATAGATTCCTTCCAGTGTCATCTTCGCCTGTATCAAAGCGGCATTCTTCCACATAATTTTGTATATAATACTGTCCGTAGGCATATGTCTCATAGCCCTTTGCATTGATCTTCTGTGCAATAATATTCAGCAATGTTGACTTTCCACATCCGTTATCTCCATACAAAATCGTGATAGGTGCGAACACAAATGGATCACAATCCTTATCTTGAAAAACTGAATAAGGATAGAGATTCGGATTTTTCACCTTTTTATCACTCAGCGCAAAACTGCTTAAATAAATCATTCTTTACACCTTACTCCTTGAATTCAGAATTTCTTCCAACGTTCTCGGCGTATAATTCATATAATCCCACATACATCCAACGTTATAGGCTCTTAATTCTTCCGCTTCATAGACATGCCGGCAGTCACTCGCCCTCATCTCGGACAGACACTTCTGATAAAACCTGTCTTCCTCACTCTCATGGGTATGCCCATACAGGAGAATTCTTCCTCGTCCCATGTTCCTCCAACTGAAAATCGGATAATGGCTCAAAACCAGACTATAATGCTCCTTACCAATCGTGTCATGCATTTCTTTATAATCGCAGATTTCATGAAACAACTGCTGATAACGGTAATCAGAAACGTCATCATGATTACCCTTGATCAACACTTTACGCCCTTTTAACTGAGCCACAAATGCAATCAGTTCTTCCTTTTTGCCGCGCATGCTCACATCACCTAAAATATATACCATATCCCCATTGGTCACACGGTCATTCCAGTTCTTTAAAATCGTATCATGCATTTCCTGCAATGACGCAAATGGCCGATGATCAAAGGCAATGGCGTTTTCATGAAATAAATGTAAATCACTGATATAATACTTCAATTTTCATTCCTCCTCTCCTATATTTATATTTGCTGTGGATAGTATTAGCATAACATACTCTATATAATTTTGCTTCCTAACCATCAGTAAAACAACTCATTCATAAAATCTACATTTAATCTTCATTATTTTTCAGATATGCGATAATATTTCTCTGCAATTGCCTATATCTTGCATTTGTATCCGGATTTTTACAGCAATATTCCCTTTGCATTGTTTCATTTGGTTCATATGCAACTTCAATATTATACAAGTCAAACTGTTCACGTGTAAGATCTACATACTGTCCTGTTATTTTATTAAAATAATGTGTTCCACCGCCCTCTACTCTTATTCGATGAATACTTCCACCAAACATATCATATACCAATGTTGCAGTAATTGCACACTGACCATAAGAAGGGTCCTCTGAAACCCATTCGCTCTGACATGACTTATATGCAGTACTGGAACTCCAGGATTTTCTCAAAACAGCATACAATTTATGTAAAGTGTCAATTCCCTTAAATGCCTCTACTTCTTTACACTTTTTATCTTTTAGCTCCTGACCCTGATAATAAAAACCATCTACACCTGCCGGAACTACATCCACAAGTTCCTCTAAAGCTTTCTCAACAGCAGTTCTCATATTATCCCCCCATCTATGATTTAAATAATTTCTTTATTACACATTATAACATTTCACATATAAATAAAAAGGGACTTATTTTCATCACAATTAAATACTTTTCTATATACACGTTGCGACAAACTTTTTTAAATCCATATATAATAATTGCACCACCGGTGAATTTTGAGTACAATTAAAGGAGAAGCCATAAATGTCACATGAAGATTCTTTCTTATCAAGAACAAAATAAATCACCAGAAGAAATTGCTGCTCTCTGTGAGCAATCCATATTGTACTGGATGTCCTGAAAAAACATAATCTATAATTTTTAAAAGTCAAATATAAGTTTATAAAACTGTTGTAAAACGCTTACATTTCCAAACAAGCCATCACATTTCCACATGTGATGGCCTGCTTTGGATATTTCATTCATTATCTGCTGAGCCTCGCCGTCTGCTGTCATTTTCAACTAATAGTTCAATGTTTTTCCCATTCATCCATGCTATACTCTGTAATCAAAGAGCACGCAACAATTAGATTTAACCAGCCAGAAGACTGTTCCTTAACTGGCCCCGGAGGAAAATACCATGAGCAAATACAGAGAAACACCATGCAAATTTTATATCTGCCGCGGCGAATGTTCAAAGGGTCGTGCTGCCGAGCATAAGACGTACTGTCAGCACTGCAGCAAATATTATCCAAGAGCTAAAGTCCGCCATATTAACCAGAAAAAACGCTATAATGAACAGCAGCGCAGTCAAATCACTGCCTGAAACAACACCAGAAAGAGGATTCTATGAATTTACCATCTTCTACCATGAAATATTCAGCCACAGATAATACAGTGTCACGCCCGTCTTTTTAGCAAAAAATTTTTTGTTCTCTCTCTGCGCGACCTCGTCAATGCGAAGCTGAACATTTCTGTATCCCATTTCCGCAAGTCGCTGGCGAAGTCTCTTAACGATTTCCTGTCGTATATTCATCGCTTCATACTGTGAATAGCCTTTCAAGAAAGAAAGCATTGTATACCTCTGAAATCCCGTTTCACTGACAGACGGTTGGATAAAGTAATCTGTTGTATCCCAATAAAATTGATCATAATATCCGGTTAAATTTCGCTTGCCATCCCTTGCCGCATTACGGGAAAGTACCTTAATGCCCGTAATCAGCCCTTCAACCTCACGATGAATGATTTCTTCCTTCTTATTGCTGTATGAATTTTCCCATTCAATTTTTCTTAATTCGTCACAAAAACTCATTGTATATCTCCTCCGTTTAGATTCATCCTTATGCGGCTCACCCGCAAAATTTATTTCTGTTGTTCTTTTGTGACTTTAATATAACACAGACTAAGGACGCACCTGTTCCCGGAAAGAACATTTTTCTTTATCAGCAAAAAAGGCGATGGCTTCAGCTATTTTACCTTAATGAAACCATCGTCCCTTATCAATTTATAGCATTATCATTTGCTGACAAAATCCCGTTCTTACTGGATTCCATCTGTCTAAATAAAGACATCCAGCATATCCCTGCACCATTTCAACTCCCTGGTATAGCGCTGTTTCAATGCCTCCGGATTATTTGTCTCTTCCCACCTCAAAGAAATGATGACCGCTGTGCACCGCCAGATCCAACTTTCCATCCCCATGCAGACAAACCGCAAATTCTCCAAAGGCCGTCTGCGTCAGTTCAAGAATCCGGGCTATTCTGTCCTGATTCAGAAAATACATCACCCACTCCTCATTATCACAGCTGAGATTAAACCGTTTATCAAAAGCTTCATACCCGGTTTTAATCGTTTTTGTCCGGAAGATTTTATCCAGTTTGCCTCTCGGCCAGAATGTAAAACCGGTAGGAAATGTCTCCCCAAGTTCACAGCACATCCACTGTCCCCGGTAAATCTCCTGCTCATTTGTCTGCCGCATATCGTTGTTCTCATCAATATAGTCATTCACATCTGTTAAAGTAATACTGCACAACTCTGCCGGATGTCCCTGATAACGAAAACAAATATTGCCGCTGCTGTTAAGATAGCTATATGTTTGCAGCGGAATATTCGATCCCTTAACATCCAGTAAATGCCCTTCCGGATGCATCTGCACATCATCAAAAAGTGTATTCATCACTCCCGGCACAATCGCATCATTTACTGCCTGATCAGCAGTCTCTTTTGATTTCTTCAAAACTGAATGAATAATACAAGCAACAATAATCAGCCCAATAATTACATATGACATATAACGCACCTCCACTTTGTAGAAAAAGAAAAATCCACTGTACCGACATTGTACAATGGATTTTTTGCAATGGCTATTCACCAATAGTTAGGAATTCTCTTCCAACAGCTGTAACAGCTGCTTTCTCTTTGTTCTGGTATCCCCTTCAATCTGAAGTTTTGAATAAATCTGTTTGACATATTGTTTGACACTTCCTTCTGAAAGGAACATTTTCTCCGCGATTTCCCGGTTCGTTTGATGCTGATTAATGAGCAGCACCATTTCATATTCTTTATCTGTCAATACAGCCAGTACCTCCGGGCGATGTGCCTCTTTCCTTAGACATTCCCGCCGCATCTCATACATTTCACCCATCTGTATCAGATACCTGACAAACAGGCTTTCCTGTTTCTGACAGCGCAGTAAAAGTTTTTTCAAATAACGATAATTCTCCACAAACGGAAGCATCAGATAATCCGTCTCCGCCTCCAGAATGGCCTGCGTCAGCATCTGCTCCGCCTCCTGCCATTTTCCCATGGGCTTCATAAGCAGCCGCTGTCTGAATACGGATGTGCAGCGCCACCAGCCTATAATGCATGCCTTCGCAGACAGAAAGCTGTCCATCGCTGCGGCCAATCACCTTTGCATAATTTTCCTGTGCCAGATAAACCTGATTTTCAATCAGCAGCAGCATTTGTCTTCCCGGGGCAAGCATATTGATATCCGAAAGCCTGTGTTCACCAAATATCGGAGGAATCTTCTCAGACTCACCCAACAGCGCATAATAATAGGCACTGATGCCACTCCATATATTAAGCCAGGCAGCATTATGATGGCGCAGTAATTCGGTGCGCCGCCTCTCCAGACTACAATGCGGCTTCATTTCCTTAGCCAGAGCCAGTCGCCATGCCAGAAAATCACAGCAAAGCGCCATATTTTCCTGGCCATTTCCTTCAATCTGTGCATAAGCCCGTTCCAGCTCAATCTGTGCATCCGCAAATCTTCCCTGTACAAAAGCTGCTTCCGCCCGCATAATCTTTTCTGCCCCCTGTCCGTGACCACAGGTAATCTTGTAATAATGCGGCATACATTCATCCATCTGGGCAAGCTCACTTTCCAACTGTCCCGGACCGCGGTAAAACATCATCAGCACAGAAGGCGATCCAAAGGTCCAGCCGCCGTTGTTCTGAATACTGATGGCCGGTCTGGACATCTGGCTGCTGGCTCTTCGATGCAGCTGACTCATAGCTCCGATATCGTTATAGCAAAGGAAACTCATAATTAAATCGCATTCCCCCAACAGATTGCCACGTTCCTCATCAGAGAGTGCTGCATTTTCCTCCACCACTTCCATCAAAAGCACTTTCAATTCCATCATCTTCGGAATCAGACGCCAGTTAAACATACTGCGCATCAGCACCAGAATCGCCAATGGATGTGCTTTCAAAATGGAAACAGGACATTCAGCCAACACATTCATAACCTCCTGCGCATTCAGTGAAGCGAGCAGAATTCCCGCATCATTTTTAACAACACATGGACAGTTCCCGACAATCTCTTGGCAAGCATACACAAAAAGGCGGATGCACGACTGTCCGTCAACAGATGAAAATCATCAATAAAAATGTAACAACTGCCCGTTTTCGACAATTCATGACACATATCCTCTATCAGCAATCCTGCTCCTGCAACATCCTCCGGACAGGCATAATCCTCCAGAAAGCCAAAACCCGCCCGTTTAAAAGCCACCTGTATACTTTTCCAGAAAATAGCCAGATTGTCCGAATACACACTGATACGGATCAGACACAGTGCATCTATTTTCCCCTGTTCATCCAAAAACCAGTTGATGGCTGTTGTCTTTCCGTACCCCATGGGAGCCACCACCGTTGTCAGCGCACAACAGGTAACCGGACGCAGACACGCCTTCAGCCGTTCTCATATGTAAATTGTATTCAGATTCCATTTTTGTCTTGCCACTGCGCCGCCTCCTAATATATGTAAAAAAATCCCCGTTATGTACTGCTCTGATTATATTCCCTGCAATATTCTCCTATATATATTTTATAATTAATATCGAAAACATGCAACAAGTCTCAGCGGACGCTTGCCACCTTCACAGTTTCTATCGTAAACAACAGGAATTTTTTCTCCAAGAGAATAATATGACCGCCCATCATATATTTTAAACGTAATGTTAAAACCATCTTTTTCAGCTTTTGCTCTAAAATCTCTCAAAAAGCGCTCGCCAAGAGATGTTAATGTTATAACATGATATGTTGTGAAAAATCCTATTATTTTATCCTCATACAATTTTCCCACACAAATTCCATTATCATAATCACTATCACTATGTGGCGGTGTACGCAACTCACAAGGAAGATATCCAACGCCACTGGAATCCCCCCTTTGGGCACAATACTGTACGTCACTATAAAATTGACCAAAATACACATTTCTTAATGCCTCATCATAATAATCTACTTTCTGAGTTTTTGGTTTCTGATTCTGTGCTGCAAGTTTTCTCATCTCATCTGCTTTTGTCATAATTTTTTCTCCTTTTTCTAAACACGTATCTGTGATTGCTTTGCTCTTTGTTGTCTCTAATATATCATATGGCATCAGCGGAGGTATTCCCGAAACATCAAAAAACCGCCCAGTCAGCACTTCGCTGACCGGACGGCCTGTCTTATATCGCTTCAAATTCAGTTTTACAGCACCTTCGACAGAAATTCCTTCAGTCTCACATCCTTCGGATTGGCGAAGAATTCCTTCGGTTCTGCTTCTTCCTTGATGACACCTTCATCGATGAAGACGACTCTGGAAGCCACTTCTCTGGCAAATCCCATCTCATGGGTAACAACCACCATGGTCATGCCTTCCTCTGCCAGCTGTTTCATCAGCTCCAGAACTTCTCCGACCATTTCAGGGTCCAGGGCAGATGTCGGTTCGTCGAAAAGAATCACATCCGGATTCATGGCCAGGGCACGGACAATGGCGATTCGCTGTTTCTGACCACCGGACAGTGTTGAAGGATAGACATTCGCCTTATCTTCCAGCCCGATACGTTTCAGCAGATTCATGGCCTGTTCTCTGGCTTCTTTCTTAATCTGCTCCTTGGTGGTTGTCACAGGAATCTGTTCTTTCTTGCCAAATGCCGCCAGACGGTTATGACGTTTGGCTTTCTTCAGTTCCTGACAACGGGTATAAACAGGTGCCAGCATAATATTCTCAAGAACGGTTTTGTTGTTGAAAAGATTAAAATGCTGGAATACCATGCCCATCTTTCTTCGGTGAATATTGATATCAACTTTCATATCCGCGATATCAACACCATTAAAAATAATCTGTCCTGATGTCGGGTCTTCCATACAGTTCAGGCAGCGGAGAAATGTACTCTTACCAGAACCTGATGGTCCGATGATCGCCACAATATCGCCTTTATTGATGGTCATGTTGATGCCCTTTAAAACTTCGACACTGCCAAAGCTTTTCTTAAGATTAATTACGTCTATCACTCTTCTTCAGGCTCCTTTCCATCAATTTGATTAATAATGAAATAATCAGCACAAGAACGATATAAATCAATGCCATGACAAGATATGGAACCATAAATTCATAGCTGTTGCTGCCGATATAGTTAAATGCTACATAAAGGTCGGCCGCACCGACAAAACTGACAACAGATGTCTCCTTGATCAGGGAAATGAATTCATTGCCCAGTGTCGGGAGAATATTTTTGACTGCCTGTGGGATAACAATTTTGATCATACTTGTACCAAAACTTAAACCCACTGCACGTCCGGCTTCCATCTGTCCCGGGTCTACAGACTGAATACCACTTCGCATAATCTCAGATATGTAGGCGCCGCTGTTCAAACCAAAGACCATCATCGCCACCTGAACACCTGTAATCTTCAAACCGATAATCGGTAAAAGAACATAGTAGAAGACAAGGAGCTGAACAACCATAGGCGTACCGCGGAATAATGCAACATAAAAGCTGCAGATCGCATTCAGCACCTTCGGCAATGTTTTATATTTTGGGAGTACACGGACAGTGGCAATGATCGTACCGATAATAATACCGATGATCAGACCGGCAATGGCAATCATCAGGGTGTTCTGCAGACCCTGAATCACCTTGTTGTAGCCATTCTGCTCCCAGAATATCTCTATAAACTTGTTAACTTTCTGATCAAAATTTCCCATAATGACTCTTCTTTATCCTTTCAGGCTCGTACAGCATAACAGATGGGTTGTAGGCCCATCTGTTATAAAGATTACTGCATTGCGTTGATAGATGCTGTAATTGCTGCAGCAGGAGCAGCATCAATGATGACATACTTGATGTTGCCATTTAACATATCCTGAACAGCCAGGGAACCGCTCTTATAAGTTACACATTCAGCAGGAAGACCCGGGAAGTCCCAATCATCGCTGCCTTCAACGTAATACTGACCTGTTGTACCGGCCTGAACACCAATCTTGTCAGAGTTGCTTAATTCACCAAGTTTAGCTGCAACTTCATCAGCTGTCTTGCATTCGTCAAATGTTGTATCTGCACTTGGCACAATCAGTCTCTGGGATGCCTGATAATAAGAATCTGTGAAAGTTACATATTCCTGTCTTTCTTCGTTGATTGTCAGACCTGCCATAGCAATATCACATTTCTGCTGGCTGACAGATAAGCATACAGCGTCGAAATCCATGTTCTGGATAACAAGCTCTTTGCCAAGTTCATCTGCAAGAAGTTTGGCGATTTCCATATCAATACCATAGTACTGGTCACCCTTTGTGTATTCAAAAGGCTCGAAAGCTGCATTTGTAGCTACAACCAACTGGTCTTTGGAACTGTCAAGTTCTGCTGATTCAACAGCTTCAGGTTCACCATCACCGAAATATTTTGCACAGATGGCATCCAGTGTACCGTCATCTTTGATCTTCTGGATAAATGTGTTGGTCTGTTCAAGCAGTTCAGGCTGTGTTTTATCCACACCAAATGCATATTCTTCACTTGTCAGATCCACATCGATAACCTTTGCTGTGTTGGCACTGCCTGCTGCAGTTTCTCCTGATGCGCCTGTTGTTTCATTCTTGCTGCTGGAACTGCCGCATGCTGCCAGTGAAAGGGTACATGCTGCAACCAGAAGAGCACTTAATACTTTTCTCATTTTCATTTTACTTATCCTCCTTAAAATTTTCGTTGCTTCTCGGCGTATGTTTATTCATTATGAATGCATACTGACCTCTTACATATTTTATCATGTTTTTCGCAAAAAACTAGTCTAAATTCTGATTTTCCAGTACATGGGAAGGTGAATGGTTATATTCTTCCAGATATTCCTTGACATATTCCACATCTGTACGACAATCCGCATAGATCGTGCCGTATTTCTGTCGTGTCTCATTGCCCTTGCCGGTAATCAGAAGAACGGTAGGCCGCTTGCACTCCATAATGGCTTTGTGGATAGCCACACCTCTGTCTTCGATAATCTCATACGGACAATTCTTCTGAGCCACATACTGGGCAATGTCCTCTGAAATCTGCTGTACAGGCTCCTTGCCGGGATCCTCAGCCACGAGATAAACCTTCTTGGAATATTCTCCGGCAATGAGACCAAGGTCCTTACGGCGGATATAGGCCTTATAGCCCGGGCATCCGAAAATAGCCACGATATCATGATCCGGATATTCTTCTCTTGTGGAACCGAATAACTTCTCAAAGCTCAGTTTATTGTGGGCATAGTCCACAACCGCTGTCACGCGCTTGTCGGCACTTGTATACAGTTCCATACGGCCACTGGATCTTGCCCTGTGAAGACCGGACTTGATGTATTCAAGAGGAATGTTCAGCAGTGTCGCTGCAGCCACAACGGCAACGGCATTCTCCACATTGAATAAGCCCGGCATGGTCAATGAAAATGTCTCATCAAACTTATCGCATTTCACAGAGAAAATGATTTCTCCATCTTCTTTGTGAATATTGTAGCCATAAAAATCCGCAGACGGATCCTTCAGACTGAATGTCTTGAAGCTGCCGGCATCCTCTGCAGCCTTTAAGGCACGCTCCACAAAATCCGCATCCAGATTGACAACTGCCTGTTTAGCCAGCGCAAACATCTTCATCTTAGATGAAATATAATCTTCAAAATCCTTATGCTCGATCGGACTGATATGGTCCTCTGAAATATTCAGATAAACCGCCACATCAAACTGCATATTATTCACACGGTCATACTTTAACGCCTGACTGGAAACTTCCATCTCCAGATAAGTAATACCGCTGTCTACCGCATGGCGCATATGCTCATGTAATTCCACCGATTCCGGTGTTGTAATATGGGATTCCTGTCGAATCACACCATCGTATATGTCGATGGATGATAAAACAGCACTTTCTTTGCCCCCTGTGGCTGCCATATAATCATCCACAATGGCTTTCATATAATAAGCAGATGTGGATTTTCCCTTTGTACCGCCAAAACCGATGACCGTCAATTCCTGCCATGCTTTGTTGAAATACATCTCAGCCAGCGGCGGCATGGCTTTACGGATATCCTTCACAATCAGACACGGCACCTTGGTCTCTGTTTCATATTGTACTTCAGAAACATAAGCCACAGCACCTGCCCGGATCGCATTTTCCAGATACTGTTCTTTAAAGGCTGCACCTTTGCAGATGAAAAGGGTTCCCGGTGTCACTGCCCTTGAATCATACGTCAGATATGTAATGACCGTCTCATCCCTTCCCATCATTTCCGCCTCTGCCAGCATATCGACAGAAGACAGCAAATCTGCATATTCTTTTAATGTATAATTTTTCATACGTATTTCCTCCTTGCAATTAACTGCATACGTATAGGTTCAAATTCAAACATCTGTGCAAGTGAATGGTATAGTTATTTCGAAAACGATGTACTAGCTATAGTACTTCTTATACTTTTCAAAATGACTCAGATGGGTTTTGATCATACGGGCCAGTCTCGGCATACCGAGATCTCCCTTCATGAAGCTTGGATTCACGACTTTCTTCTCTTTGATCAGCTTTTTCATCTTTGCCTTCAGAGCAGGATCCTTGACATACTTAAAGGCAACGGCTTTTGGAACAACCATCCAGAGATGCTCTTCTTTGGCGTAACGCAGCGGCAGTTCCTTGCCGTAAACAAAATCTTCCACAATATATTCTGCCACATTAAATCCGGAACCGGTCACATAATAATTGCTTCGGCCCTGTCTTGTATTGATCTCAAAGAACTTGAACTTGCCGTCTCTTCTGTCGTATTTGATATCGAAATTGGAAAATCCCACATAATGCAGTTCTTCGAGCAAATCTTTGACACGCATCATCAGTTCCTTATTCGGCTCTGTGATAATGACTGCATGATTGCCCAATCCGTGCGGTGTATGCTCTTCAAGAAGCACATGACCGAGGCACATCATTTTCACCTTGCCGTTGTGATCCGAATAGGATGTCAGCACACGCATATACTCATCATTACCCGGAATCATATCCTGAATGATCAGTTTGCCTGTATAACCGGCCCCGTAAATGTCATCCAGCACCTGATCCAGTTCTTTCTTATCTTTAATCGTGTACACCTTCTTCTGTGTATCAAAAGGATGCTCCCAGTACTGAATGCTGTCGGATGGCTTCAAGATCACAGGGAATGGGAAATTCATCTCAAAATCATGTCCCATCTCTTTGTTGTGGATAATGGTTCCCGGATAATCCACGCCATGTTTCTCACAAAGTTTATAGAATGTCTCTTTCTGCTGGAGACTGTTCATCAAATCAAAATCAATATATGGTGCAATGGTATTCTTCGGCAGTTCATTCTTATGCTTGCTGATCAATGCCACATAGCTGTCACCGCAGCCCACCAGAACAACAGTCTTGTCTGCATGCTTGGAGCAGAAGCTCTTCACTGTCTTCATAAAAACTTCATCTGTGTCAATCTTCGGGTTTGGTGTATATTCAATAATTCTGCTCTGGTAACTCGGACCTGTGGCAAACTTACCAAATGTATAGGATTTCACTTTATAACGTTCATAAAATGCACGGGCAACACTGTATGTATTGATGTCCCCGCCAAACAGCATCGGTATAAAATCTCTTTCTTTGAAATTCATTGCTAATCGCCTTTCTTTCTATTTACAGTAACTTTCATTATAACTTAACCCTTTTCCCCTGTCAACGGCTGTCAAACAGCCTGTTTCCCTTCGTTTCTCAGTTTCTGCTTATTGAAACGAAATCTTTCATATAATCTTATCTTTTGTTTAACCGATTATCAATTTTGACAATCGTATCCCTGATATCTGATTCATATTTCTCCATTTCAATCTCAACAGGAGAGGGTGCCTTTCTCTTTGCCGCCGAAACAAAAGGATTAAAAAACAGCAGAATACCTGCAGCCACACCAAAAGCATAAGCAGCCTCAAGAATCCCGGGCTGTGTCGGCACATGGCCCACAAACAGCTGATAAATCCGACCAAACACCCCCGCCACATCCACATCCTGATCATAGGTCATGATGGTAAAAGCCGAACCCGCCAGAATGATCAGACTGACGCATGCCGTCTTCAAAATCGTCACCCACCACAGTGCCGTCTTTTTACCTCCCCATTCAACAATCAACTGTTCCGCTCCCAGCAGCACACACTGGCACTGGATACCTGCAAATTGCTTCCGGACCTGCACTGTGATTGCTTCCACCAACATTAAAACAGAGATGACACTCCGCCCCGTCTCTTGAGTCTGCAGACCGGTCACCGGCATCTGTTTGACAAAATCCGCCACCTTCCTGTCCGTTCCCACAATTTCACATAAATCTCCCATGGTCAGCGGCTGCACCTCAACTTCAATATAATCATCCGCCAGCAAGTAGATTACAACCTGTTTCTGAGTCTTTGCTGTCTCATCTCCTGTTGTTGATTCTGCTTTCATTGTCTCATCTCCTGTTTTCGACTCTGTTTTCATTTTTAATGGATTCCACATCCGATAGTATCTCAAAAACCAACAGCACTATGCATCAGCAAATATACATCTTCATTTTTCTGAGTATCCGCTTCTCCAGCCTGGATACCTGTACCTGAGATACCCCCATCCTTTTTGCAATCTGTGACTGCGTCTGATCATAATAAAATCTGAGAACAATAATTTCTCTCTCCCTCTGATCCAGTGCAGACAATGAATCCGCCAGCATCATCCGATCCAGGGCCGCATCTCCCTCTCCGCTTCGGGCAGACAGTTTGTCCATCAATCGGATACTACTGCCGTCACCGTCATAGATTGTCTGCTGCAGCGACGCCACCTCCTGCCCTGAATTGACCGCCAGCAATACATCTTCCATAGACATACCAACATCCTTCACGATTTCGCTGAGGGTCGGTTCCCTTCCCAGCTTTTCCAGCAACTGTTCTCTACTACGATTCACTGCCGCCCGATTATCTTTAATCGACCGACTGACCTTAATGGCACCATTATCCCTCATAAAACGACGAATTTCGCCGGCAATCATCGGTACAGCATAAGTCGAAAAACGCACATCATAACTCAGGTCAAAATAGTCAATGGCCTTCAGAAGCCCGATCATCCCTATCTGAAATAAATCTTCTTTCTCCACTCCTCTGGCCGTATATCGGCTGACAATATGTTTTACAAGCCCGATGTTCTCCTGTACCAGATAATTTCTGGCCTCCTTGTCCCCTGCCTGTGCCCTTTGAAGCTGCTCACGGACATCTGTCACCTGACGGACCTCTTTTTGCTGCGAAGAACTGCAGGCCTTTCAATCTTCTTCCTCATTTTCACCTTTGTCCCCTGTCCCGATGTCGAGGTCACTTCCAGCTCATCCATAAACGCCTCCATAAATGTAAATCCCATGCCGGCATGATTTGTTTCCGGACGCGATGTGTATAAAGGCTCCATAGCCAGTTTCACATCATCCATCCCGATTCCCTCGTCCTCAATTTCAACTTCCAGCCATTCATCCTGAATTTCCGCTCTGATCTCTACGCTTCCGCCTTTACCGTCATAACCATGTACGACTGCATTCGTGACGGCTTCCGAAACGGCTGTCTTAATATCTGACAATTCTTCCATCGTCGGATCCATTTTTGCTGAAAAAGCAGCCACCGTCACCCGTGCAAAATACTCATTTTCCGCAATGGCATTCATTGTCAGACGCATTTTATCTCTCATCCCCGGCTCCGCCTCCTTCCACTGCTGCCAAAAACTGCGCTTCATCTTCATAACACGGAATAATTTTATGCAGCCCGGCCATCCGGTAAATCCTCCGAACCCCGCTCTGCATGCGAATGATATAAACAGCACCGCCCCATGCCCTGATTTCCCGATAAAGTCCGATCATCATACCTACACCGGCACTATCCATAAAGACTGTATCCGCCAGATCAAAAACCAACAGCCGGAAGCACTGCTGCCTGAGCAGCCCTTCCGTGTACCTGATAATTGTTTCCGCCTGAAAATGATCAATTTCCCGGCCGGGCACCACAAACAAAATGCTGCGGACAATACGATATTCCATAAAAAAATCTCCTCCCCATCTGAGGTTAGTGTCTATCCTTCATAAAACAATTTCGTTATTTATTTTTATTAAGGTACCTAACTATTGATTTTTTCAAAAATGTATTCTTGTTTCAATTTATAATTGTATAGGGATTTGCCACTAGTCTTTACCAACAGCAAGACCTCATACCAGCATAGGCCTTGCCGCATTTTCCACATGAATAAGAAAAAGCATGTCCTCCCTACAATTAGAAAGTCATGCTTTTCTTTTGTGTTTTCACTATTTATTTAGTCCTAAGACCTATTCTCAATCACAAGAAAATTATTCTCCGCTGCCGTCACCATTATCTGACAAACCATCGCCTGTATTGTCACCGGAGTTATCGCTGCTGTCATTGCCATTATCGCTGCTGTCATTGCTATTATCGCCACTGTCACTGCTATTATCGCTGCTGTCGGTGGTATCAGATGTATCTGAACTGCTGATGTCAACGGCATCGATGCTTGATGTGTCGCCCAACTGGTTCAGATATTTTCTTGCATCATCGATCAGATCTGAGTTTGGATAAGACTGAATCAAACGTTTATAATAGCCGGCTGCATTACCAGTATCGCCCAGCAGCTGATAGCTTCGTCCCATGTAGAACACAGCATAGGAATAGCTGTCGTCCATCCGCAGGACTTTGGTCATACCATCGATAGCTCCGACATAGTCTTTCTTATCAAAACTGTCCTTGCCGTTCGCATACAGCGTTTCCGTCACAGAACTCTTTG
>OGCQ01002382.1_pt1 | contig 19478 bp, 19 predicted proteins | sample 1570161 | NCBI WGS metagenome assembly OGCQ01 (sample SAMEA4384402, study PRJEB24528) | human gut metagenome
ATTTTATCAGACGAACAAGTTTAGATGAATTTCCGCAATTCTTTAACGTATTACGTGGCGATATGTCGATTATAGGTACTCGCCCACCCCTTATTTCAGAAACAAATCTGTATGAGCTTCACCATCGTGCAAGGCTGGCAATTAAGCCTGGAATCACCGGCATGTGGCAGGTAAGTGGACGAAGTGATATTACCGATTTTGAAGAAGTAGTTCGTCTTGATAAAGAGTATATCACAAACTGGAATATTGGGCTAGATATAAAAATATTGTTTAAAACGATATTGGTAGTCTTTAAGAAAGATGGTTCAATGTAAATCCTACAAGCAGCTTATTTTATAGAGAGAATAAGCTGCAAAAGGATAACTATAGATAAGTTATAAATATAAGCAAAAGCTGAGGAGGTTAGCGAATTTATGAAAGGAATTATTTTAGCAGGTGGATCAGGAACAAGATTATATCCACTTACCATGGTTACATCAAAACAGTTATTACCGATATATGATAAGCCAATGATTTATTATCCTATGTCTGTATTGATGAACGCAGGTATCAGAGATATTTTAATTATCTCTACACCGGCAGATACACCAAGATTTCAGGATTTATTAGGGGATGGACACCAATTTGGTGTGAATCTTCAATATGCTATACAGCCTAGTCCGGATGGACTTGCTCAGGCGTTTATCATTGGGGAAGAGTTTATTGGTGATGAGCCAGTGGCAATGGTTCTTGGTGATAATATTTTTGCAGGTCATGGATTAAAGAAGAGATTACAGGCAGCGGTTGAAAATGCAGAAACAGGAAAGGGTGCTACAGTATTTGGTTACTATGTAGATGACCCGGAGCGTTTTGGAATCGTAGAGTTCGACCATGATGGAAAGGCTATTTCTATTGAGGAGAAGCCAGAACATCCAAAGAGCAATTATTGTGTGACTGGTCTGTATTTCTATGATAACCGTGTAGTGGAGTATGCAAAGAATTTAAAGCCAAGTGCCAGAGGCGAACTTGAGATTACAGATTTAAACCGTATCTATTTAGAAGATAACAGCTTAAATGTAGAACTTCTTGGACAGGGATTTACATGGTTAGATACTGGAACACACGAATCTTTAGTGGATGCAACGAACTTTATCAAGACAGTAGAGCAGCATCAGCACAGAAAGATTGCTTGCTTAGAAGAAATTGCCTACTTAAATGGATGGATCTCTAAAGAAGAAGTTCTGAAAGTTTATGAAGTTTTAAAGAAAAACCAGTATGGACAATATCTGAAAGACGTACTGGATGGGAAATATCAGGAACATTTGTATTAAGAAAGAAGAGGATAGAATAATGACAATTATCGTAACCGGAGGAGCCGGATTTATTGGAAGTAACTTTGTATTTCATATGTTAGATAAATATCCTGATTATAGGATTGTATGCGTGGACAAGCTTACATATGCAGGAAACTTATCTACTTTAGCACCAGTAATGGATAACCCCAATTTCCGTTTCTGTAAGATTGATATTTGCGACAGAGAAGCAATCTATAAATTATTTGAAGAAGAGCATCCAGACATGGTTGTGAACTTTGCAGCAGAGTCTCATGTAGACCGTTCTATTGAAAATCCTGAGATTTTCTTAGACACAAATATTAAAGGAACTGCTGTTATGATGGATGCCTGCCGTAAATACGGTATCAAGAGATACCATCAGGTAAGCACTGATGAAGTTTACGGAGATCTTCCATTAGACAGACCGGACTTATTCTTTACAGAGGAGACACCAATTCATACAAGTTCTCCATACAGCAGCTCAAAGGCAGGAGCAGACTTATTAGTTCTTGCTTACCACAGAACTTACGGACTGCCTGTAACAATCAGCCGCTGCTCTAACAACTATGGACCATATCATTTCCCAGAGAAGTTAATCCCGTTAATGATCGCCAATGCGTTAGCAGATAAGCCATTACCTGTTTATGGCGAAGGATTAAATGTTCGTGACTGGTTATATGTAGAGGATCATTGCCGTGCGATTGATTTAATCATCCATAACGGACGTGTTGGAGAAGTTTATAACGTTGGTGGTCATAATGAGATGAAGAACATTGACATTGTAAAAATTATCTGTAAAGAACTTGGAAAGCCGGAAAGCCTGATTACTCATGTAACAGATCGTAAAGGTCATGATATGCGTTACGCCATTGACCCAACAAAGATTCATAACGAATTAGGCTGGTTACCAGAAACAAAATTTGAAGACGGAATTAAGAAGACAATTCAGTGGTATTTAGATAACAAGGAATGGTGGGAGACAATCATCTCCGGTGAATATCAGAATTACTACGAAAAAATGTACGGAAACAGATAAGAATATTAGGAGCGATAAGAAATGAAAGTATTTGTAACAGGTGTGGCAGGCCAGCTTGGTCATGATGTCATGAATGAATTAAATAAAAGAGGTTATGAAGGAATCGGCTCAGACATCGCTCCAGAATATTCTGGAGTGCAGGACGGAAGTGCCGTTACAACAATGCCTTATGTTTCTTTAGACATCACAGATAAAGAAGCAGTAGAAAAAGTTCTCACAGAACAGAAACCAGATGTTGTTGTCCACTGTGCAGCATGGACGGCAGTAGACCTCGCAGAAGATGATGATAAAGTAGAAAAAGTTCGTGCTATCAATGCTGGTGGAACAGAAAACATCGCTAAAGTCTGCAAAAAACTTGACTCCAAAATGGTTTACATTTCTACAGACTATGTATTTGACGGACAGGGTACAGAACCGTGGTTACCAGACTGTACTGACTACAAACCATTAAACGTCTACGGTCAGACTAAATTAGAAGGTGAACAGGCAGTAAGCGGTAATCTTGATCAATACTTTATCGTTCGTATTGCATGGGTATTTGGAGTAAATGGAAAGAACTTCATTAAAACAATGCTTAACGTAGGAAAAACACACGATACCGTTCGTGTCGTATCCGACCAGATTGGAACACCAACCTATACTTACGATTTAGCAAGACTTCTTGTGGATATGATTGAAACCGACAAATACGGTTATTACCATGCCACAAACGAAGGTGGCTATATTTCCTGGTATGACTTCACTTGCGAAATCTTTAAACAGGCAGGCTATACCACAAATGTAGTACCTGTAACAACAGAAGAATATGGCTTATCCAAAGCAGCCCGACCATTCAACAGCAGATTAGATAAATCTAAACTCGTAGAGGCTGGTTTTACCCCATTACCGACATGGCAGGATGCGTTAAGTAGATATTTAAAAGAAATTGAATACTAGAAAATTGAGATAGATAAAGAAGGAAGTAATAAAAATGGGACAGATAAAAGTAACAAAAGCACCAATTGAAGGATTATATGTAATCGAGCCAACCGTTCACGGAGATGACCGTGGCTATTTCATGGAAACCTATAACCTTAACGACATGAAAGAAGCCGGACTTGATATGAACTTCGTACAGGATAACCAGAGCATGAGTACAAAAGGTGTGTTACGAGGACTTCATTTCCAGAAACAGTACCCACAGGGCAAGCTCGTAAGAGCCATTAAGGGACGTGTATTTGATGTGGCTGTAGATTTACGTTCTGATAGTAAAACATATGGACAGTGGTATGGGGTAGAACTTACAGAAGAGAACAAGAAACAGTTCTATATCTCTGAAGGATTTGCTCATGGCTTCTTAGTATTAAGTGATACAGCAGAGTTCTGTTATAAATGCACGGACTTTTATCATCCAGGAGATGAAGGTGGACTTGCTTGGAATGATCCTGAAATCGGTATTGAGTGGCCAGAATTAGTTGGAGAATATAATGGTACAGCTTCCGCCGAGGGATATACATTAAAAGATGGAACAAAACTTAATTTATCTGATAAAGATCAGAAATGGGTCGGAGTGAAAGATACTTTTAAATTTTAAACTTAGAGAGAGTAGGAAGCAATATGCAGCAAGAAAGAAAGGTACAGCATGTTTTTTTAGTAGGTGCTAAAAGTCTGGGTGCTTACGGTGGATACGAAACATTTGTATATAAATTAACCGAATATCATCAGAATAATAAAAATATTAAATATCATGTAGCATGTAAAGCAAATGGTGATGGATGTATGGATGAAAGCAAATTAGATGGAGTAAGAAAAATATCCGATACAGAATTTGAATTTCATAATGCACGATGCTTTAAAATTCATGTTCCTCAGGTTGGTGCTGCACAAGCTATTTATTATGATGTTGCAGCATTAAATGAATGTTGCAAATACATAGAAAAAAATGGTATTAAGAATCCGATAGTATATATTATGGCTTGTAGAATTGGACCATTTGCGAAACACTTTTATAAAAAAATCCATAAACTAGGTGGAAGAGTATATTTGAATCCTGATGGACATGAGTGGATGAGAGCAAAATGGTCTGCACCAATACGAAAGTATTGGAAAATATCTGAACAGATGATGATTAAATGGTCAGACTTGGATATTTGTGATTCTGTTAATATTGAAAAATATATTCATGAATGCTATGACCGAAAAGGAATAAAAGGAAGAGATCCTAAAACTACTTTTATTGCCTATGGAGCAGATCTTACATTAAGTAAGTTGCCTGATGACGATAAAAGACTTTTAAATTGGTATAAAGAAAAAGGACTCTCAAAGAAAGATTATTATCTTGTAGTAGGTCGTTTTGTCCCAGAAAATTCATTCGAAATTATGATAAGAGAATTTATGGCATCTAATTCAAAACGAGATTTTGCAATTATTACGAATGTAAATGAAAAGTTTTTAGATGAATTGGAACGTAAATTGCATTTTAAGCAAGATAAAAGAATTAAGTTTGTTGGAACAGTATATGATCAAGAATTATTAAAAAAGATAAGAGAAAATGCGTATGCGTATTTTCACGGACATACAGTTGGAGGAACAAATCCAAGCTTGATTGAAGCATTGGGAAGTACCGATTTAAATTTATTGGTTGATGTTGGATTTAATAAAGAAGTTGCTCAAGAGTGTGCTTTATATTGGAGTCGTGATTTAAATAGTCTTGCAAAGCTAATAAATAAAGTAGAAAAAATGGAAAAATGTGAAATAGAAAATTTGGGTATAAAAGCAAAAAAAAGAGTTGCAGAAGAATATACCTGGGAAAAAATATGTAAAAAGTATGAAAGGGTTTTTTCATAAAATAGAATTAAAGAAAGTTGGATTTATAAATGAAAAAGGCATTAATTGTAACTGCTTTTGCACGATTTGTAAAGAGCTTTTTAACAAATGATATTCTTATTTTACAGAGTATGGGATATGAAGTTCATTGTGCTGCTAATATACATCATGCAGGTGCAGAGTGTATGGATGAATATTTTAAAGAAATGAATGTTGTATTTCATCAAATAGATTTTTCTTCAAGTAAGCCTATTTCAAAGGAAACTTATATATCATATAGGGAAATGAAAAAATTATTTAATGAAATACAATTTGATGTTGTGCATTGCCATACTCCTATTGCGGGTGCAATTGCAAGAATGGCAGGTAAAAAACAAAGAAAACAAGGCTGTAAAATGTTATACACAACACATGGATTCTATTTTCATAAATATTCAAGCAAGAAAACTTGGTTAATATTCCATACAATAGAAGATTTTATGTCAAAATACACAGATGCAATGATAACAATTAATCATGAAGATTATAAAAATGCAAAAGATATGCATTGTAAAAATGTTTATTATATACCGGGTGTAGGTGTTGATACGAAAAAGTTTAAGGATGTAGATATAGATCGAAAAGCATATCGTAAAAAAATAGGAATAAGAGATGAAGAACTATTAGTTTTAGCAGTAGGAGAATTATCTCATAGGAAAAATCATCAAATTGTGGTTAAGGCATTGGCTGAGGCTAATATTCCTAATGCGGTATTTATGATTTGTGGGAATGCAATGACAAGTGCAAATACAAAAATAGAATTGGAAGAGCTGGCAGATAAATTAGGCGTTGATTTACGACTAATGGGATTGAGAGATGATATTCCACAGATTTGCAATTGTGCAGATGTAGGTGTAATGCCATCCACTAGAGAAGGATTGGGGTTATCTGGAATTGAAATGCTTGCAGCGGGACTTCCAGTTGTTGCCTCACGTGTTCATGGAATTGTAGACTATATTTCAGATGGAGTTGATGGATATTTGTGTGATCCGTATAATGAACACGAATTTGCAAGTGCAATTAAAGAACTGTCATCAGAAGATATAAGAAGTTCCATGAAGGAAAATTGTAGAAAATATGCAGAAAAATTTGATAAAAAATTTTCATATAAAAAAATGCGAGAGATTTATAATGAAGTTTTAAAATAATAAAGGATGTAAGTATGAGAATAGTACATTATTCACTTGGATTTCCTCCATATAGAACAGGGGGAATGACTAAATATTGTTTAGATATTATGGAGGAACAAATAAAAGCAGGACACGATGTTGCAATGCTTTGGCCAGGGAAAATTAAGCAGTATGGAGATGAATGTAAAATAGTAAAAGGGAAAAAATATAAATTAAACAATGGAATTATGTGTGAAAATTATGAGTTAAGGAATCCATTGCCTATTTCTTTATTGAATGGTATAAAAGATGTTTCGGCTTATACTGCATATAGAGATATAGATACCTTTATTACATTTTTTCAATTACATGAAGTGAATGCTTTTCATATACATACTTTAATGGGGTTGCCGAAAGAAGCATTAATAGCAGCGAAAGAAGCCAAAGTAAGAATAGTATATACATCACATGACTATTTTGGTATATGTCCGAGAGCTAGTTTGGTTTTTGGAAATCATATATGTAGGCATAGCTTAGATTGTGAGAATTGTACATATTGCAATGAAGGAGCTCTTTCTCTAAGAAAAATTCAACTGATACAGAATCCTGTATATAGAGTGATTAAGGATAATTTTTTAGTTAAAAAGATTAGAAAATATGCAATCAAAAAGCAAAGAGAAAGAAGTAACCAAATTGATAAGATTATTGAATTAGGAGATAATACATACGATAAAAGCGGAATAAAAAAATATGAAAAATTGAGGGCATATTATTATAGTATTTTTGAATTAATTGACATGATTCACTTTAATAGTAGTGTTACCGCAGAAGTTTATCATGCCCATGAGGTTCCTATTAATTCTGAAAAGATTTTATTAATAACTCATAAGGGAATAAAAAATCAACATATAGAAAAACATTTTGAAAAAACAATTAGATTTTCCTATTTAGGGGCTTTTTCTACAAGAAAAGGTTGTGAACTTTTAATTGAGACATTAGATAAAATACAGCAAAAAGGTTATGATAATTTTAAATTAAATGTTTTTGCTGCATTTCCATATGAGCGAACATATATTGAAAAGGGACAACCATATAAATATGATCAAATTGAATCAGTATTTCAAAAAACAGATGTATTAATTTTACCTAGTATTTGGAATGAAACTTTTGGATTTACAGTTTTAGAGGCATTGAGTTACGGGGTACCTGCTATAGTATCATCTCATGCAGGTTCGAAGGACTTAATAGAACCAGGTAAAAATGGATGGATTGCTCAACCGAATGTAAATGAGCTTGAGAATGTCATAGAAAGTATTTTAAAGACTGATTATACTGAACTTGAAAAAATGAATAAGTATATATGTGATAAGGTTGTCATTAAAACAATGGAAGAACACGTAGATGAAATAACAAAGTTATATAATTAAAAAATTTACGAAATGATTTTGAATTATTATATATAGATAGCGTACTAATAAGAATGGATAGAAATATTATGAAAAAAATTGGGATACTAACATTACTATATCAAAATTATAATTATGGAGGAACTTTACAGGCATATGCATTAACTAAATATTTATGCTTAAATGGATATGATGCTAGAGGAATATTATATAATGGGAATGATAATATTGTATATCCAACCAATAAAGACAAGCTCCAGCAGTATAGTAAAAGAGAAATTTTAAAAAAAGTTTATCAAAAGTTTGAGAGTAAGGTTAATAATAAAAAAATAGAAAGATTAATTGTAGAGAGAAAAGAACTTTTTTTAGATTTTCAAAAAAGATATATACCGGTATCACCAATATATAATGATGTTGATTTACCAAGAGTAGAAAATGAATTTGATTTTTTTATTAGTGGTTCAGATCAGGTATGGAATCCTAATTGTGCATTTGGTTTGTTTTTACAAACATTTGTAAAAAATAATAGAAAAAAAATATCTTATGCAGCAAGTATAAGTAGAAATTCACTTTCAACTTATGAGGCTGAAAAATTAATTCCATGCATAAATCAATTTCAATTTTGTTCAGTACGAGAAAAAACGGCAAAAAAAATATTGCAGGACAATGGCATTTTAGATGTTGAAGTTGTATTGGATCCGACATTTTTATTAACTTGTGAACAATGGAATGAAATTATTCCAGACAAAGTCGAAGAAGAAAAATATGTGTTAGCATATTTTTTTTCTGATAGTAAAAAATATCGTAGTAAAATACAAGAATTTTGTAGAAAAAAGAATTTAAAATTGTATTATATACCATACGCAAAACAAGAGTATGTTTCAACAGATGCAGAGGGAGACGGAATTCAACAGGAACAAGTAGGTCCTCTTGAGTTTTTAAGATTGATACGTGATGCAGAAATTGTATTTACAGATTCTTTTCATGGAGTAGCTCTTTCTATCAATTTAGAAAAAGAATTTATTGTTTTTGAAAGAGATTCACATAATTCTAATGCTTCTATGAATTCTAGAATATATGATATTCTAAAATTATTTAATCTTGAAGATAGATTAATATCTGGATTGGATTCTTTTGATGAAGTAATAGCTAGGAATATAGATTATGTAAATGTAAAAAAGATATTAATAGAAAAACGATTAGAATCTGAACGTTTTTTAAAAATTGCTCTTTCAGGAGATGAAAACAAAAAAGAATCGGAAAGTATAGATGTATATAATATGCCTATGAAATATTATGCGGCATATTCTCAAAAAGATGCGAAGAATTGTTCATCAGGAGGAATCTTTGCATGTATGGCAAAAATGGTACTAAAAAATAAGGGAATTGTATATGGGGTAGGATTTGATGATTCTTTTAATGTGGTATATAAAAGAATTGATAGAGAGGAAAATCTTAATAAGATATTAGGAAGTAAATATGTTAGAAGTATCATTTCAAAAGAAACATCGTTTTATTCGATATTAGAAGATTTAAAAAAAGATAAATTTGTTTTGTTTTCTGGAGTAGGGTGTCAAATTTATGCATTAAGAAATTACTTAAAGAAAAATAATTGTAGTGAAGAAAAATTAATTACAATTGAAGTACTTTGTCACGGAACTCCGGCTGCCATAGTATGGGAATCATACAAAAACTTTATGGAAAGAAAATATAAATCAGTTATAACAGATATTAATTTCCGTGATAAGAAGTATGGATGGAATTCATATTCTATGTATATGAAATTTAAAAATGGCAAGGTATATAGAAAAATTATGAATGCTGATCCATATATGCAGATATATTTATCTGGTTATAGTATAAACAATGGGTGTCAAAAATGTAAATATAAACGAAATGATCGAATTGCAGATATAACCTTAGGCGATTTATGGGGAATTTCATTATCTGAATTTTCAGATATACTTAATGAAGGAATTTCATTAGTATCCATAAATACAGATAAAGGACAGTTGATTTATAATAGTATAAAAGAGAACTTGAGATATAAAGAACTTAATGAAATACAAAAAACAATTGCTATTTCTAATATGATGGGTTTCTGCACTAATATATCAGAAGAGGATAGAAAGAAGTTTAATGCTCTTATTAATAAAAAAGGATTTAAAGAAGCTTATAAAGCATGGAAAAAACTAAATAAAAGGTATTATTGGGTAAGTAATATTAAATCAATAATTAAGCGATTTAGATAGGAGAGAAAAAATGAAATCACCTCAAGAAAGAATGAATTATATTATTAAAAAATTAAATATAGCAAAAAAAAGTGGGGGGTACTACTTTTGGAAAATAATATGGAGATATTATCAAATAAAATATCTTATTTCGATTCCATCGAGCACTGAAATTGGAGAAAATTTTAATATAGTGCATTATGGAAATATAGTTATTAATAATGCTGTAAAAGTTGGGAATAATGTATCTGTTGCACAGGGAGTTACATTAGGATTGGCATTTGGTGGAAAAAAACAAGGATGTCCACAGATTGGTGATAATGTTTACATAGGTGCTAATTCAACTATTGTAGGAAATGTAGTGATAGGTAAGAATTCTTTTATTGCACCAAATACATTTATAAATTTTGATGTCCCGGAAAATTCCTTAGTAATTGGAAGTCCTGGAATTATTCATAAAAGACATTAGAAATCTAATAATCAAAATACATATTTTAGGAGAATTAAATGGGTAATGGTAAGAAGATTTTAAATACAATTTTTTCAAAACTTCCAATTAGTGAAGAAATAAAGCATAAGGCACATGTGGCATGGGCTGAATATAAAATAAATAAGGAAGAAAAGCAAGATCAGAATAATGTATTTCAAATACGGTCAGATAATACTGTTTTGAAAGAATATGTAGAAAATATTTTTGCATCATATGGAAAACGTATGCCAGAATATTGCGAATGGGAGGAACATCAACAAGTAAGTTCAAAATATCATTTATCTGCGTATTATTTAACCCAATTTCATCCTAATCCACAAAACGATGAATGGTGGGGAAAAGGAACAACAGAGTGGAATAATGTAAATCAAGCAGTTCCTCAGTTTATTGGGCATTATCAACCTAGAAAACCGGGAGAATTAGGATATTATGATTTGCGTTTAAAAGACAATATGAAAAGACAGATTGAGTTGGCTAAAAATTACGGTATTTCTGAATTTTGTTTTTATTATTACTGGTTTGATGGACAGAGACTTTTGGAAAGACCTTTAGATATGTTTTTGAAAAGTTCAGATTTAGATATAGAGTTTAGTTACTGTTGGGCAAATGAAAATTGGACAAAGCGTTTTTCAGGAACAGATGCAGGGGCTTTAATGAAAATAACGCAAAGCGTAGAAAGCTATAGCCAATTTGTGGATTCAGTGCTTCCAGATATGAAAGATACAAGATACCATCGTATTAATGGAAAACCTATTTTATCTATTTATAGGCCAAGCTCTATTCCTGAAGTTAAAACGGTAATTGAAACTTGGCAATCAAAAGCTAAAGAATACTTGGGGACACAATTGTATTTGATAGCTGTTTTAGAAGGTGACAATAAAAGAGATTGGATTATGGAAGGATTTGATGCAACTACAGAGTTTCAACCTCGAAGTATAGAATATTGTTGCCCAGAAATAACTTCAAAAGTAAATCCTATTAGAAAGGATTTTGGTGGAAAAGTATATGATTATGAAGATTTGGTTTTAAATAAACGTTATAATACAAATTTTGATAAAAAATGTTATCCGGCAATTATGCCTATGTGGGATAATACGGCCCGTAGAAATCATAGAGGCACCATATTTAATGGTTCAACACCTTTATTATATAAGAAATGGCTTAAAGAAATTTTAGATAATTTAGATAGAAATGAGAAATTGGATGAAAAGAGAGTTTTTATAAATGCTTGGAATGAATGGGGAGAAGGTGCTTATATGGAACCGGATTATGGCTTTGGATATGCATACTTACAGGCAACCTACGAGATTATAAAAGAAAAGAGCATTGATTAATTTGGAGGTAATAATGAAAAAGGAAGATGAAGGTACCATATCAGTTGTAGTGCCAATATATAATCAGCAGAAATATCTTAACATATCAATTCCATCTATTTTAAATCAAAGTTATGATAAAATAGAAGTTTTATTAGTCAATGATGGTTCAACAGATCAGAGCTTAGAAATTATTAAAAAATATGCGAACCTCGATAAAAGAATAAAAATAATTACAAAGCCTAATGGAGGCTTAGTAGATGCTACTATTGAAGGGATAAAACATGCGACAGGGGAATTTATTGCTTTTTTAGATCCAGATGATAGATGGGGAGAGAATTTCCTACAAATATTAATAAATGAAATGGATGAAGATTGTGACTTTGTAGCTGCCGGTATTTATTATGAAAATGGTGAAGCTATTACACCACTTTGTTTAGAGAAGGATAGGAAATTTAATCTTAAAGAAATAGAATGGTTAAGAACACATTATTTATTAGGAGAAAAAACTTCTTTACCATCTACGATGATATTTCATGCAAGATGGAATAAAATTTATAGAAAAACTTGTATAGATAAAATGGTGGACGAGTTTGGAAAATTTAGAAGTGTAACATTAGGCGAGGATTCTATTTTTACATATTTAATGTTATGTAATTGTAATGGAGGAAAAAGTTTATCTCGGGTAAATTCTTATTATTACAATATAGGAAATCAACAATCGATGATGAATACAGATGCAGCTAATAAGTATATTGAGAAAGTAAATACTGTGTATACGATGTATTTTAGATTGATGGAGAAACATGGAGATAATTCAGAACAAGCAAATATGTTATATTATATGTTGATAATGTCTTTTGTAAATAGATGCAAAAAAAATAAAGAAAAATTTTCATACATCTATAAAAAAATAAACGAAGAAATATTATATGAAAATATATTAAAATATTTTTGTAAAAGAGAATGTAATTTAAAAAGAAAAATAGCATTATATTTAAGACTGTGGATAAAATCTCCCGAACTATATTTAAGAATATTTTCTAAATGATAATAAATTATTATATGGTGCATTTATTTGTATTTAAAATATAGAAAGGGAAATTATGAAAGTTAAAAAATTAGATTTAGTAGCGATTGTGATTTCAGTTTTATTAGTTCATATATCGTTAATTCAAAGAATTACTTCATGGCAAGGATTTTATTATATTAGATGGGGAATGGCGATAATTTTATTTCTTTTTTTACTATTAAATATTAAGGTTATAGTAAAAAAAGATTTAAATCTTTTTCTACTATTATTTATTATTATTTTTTGCTGTTGCTCCATTTATTCTTCGTATTTAAATAGAAATGGTAATATGTTCCATGTAGGTGTATTTAATGTTGTTTTTTTTATTGATACATTTGGAACACTAAAATATATTAAAGAAAGAAATAAAACTTCAATATGCATAGATACAATCTGTATTGTATTAGGAATGTATTGTTTTTTGAATGATATTTTAATGATAATATTTCATTCACAATTTTTTGGAAACGGTAAGTTTTTGCTATATAGCAAATTTCTTGTAGCATACTTACATATGGTTTTAATTGTATTATACGCTTCTAAAAATAATAAAAAGAATAAATTTTTATTTGCTTTATGGTGTTTGACTATATTTATATGTATATATATGGAATGTAGCACTGGAATTCAAGGAACAGTTATTATGTTAATTTTATACCTGTTACCTGAAAATTTTTTATTAGTATTCAAAAATCAATTTGTAGCTATAGCTACAATGATAGGCTGTAGTGTTTTGCTTATTCTGAAAAATGCAATTATTAATATTCCAGTTGTACAATATTTAATTGTAAATATATTGCATGAATCTTCTGATTTAAATTCTAGATTATTTATTTACAATAATTTATATAAAATTATGAAAATTAGTCCTTTTTGGGGATTTGGTGTGGAGAATAATTATGTGGCTTGTCAAAAATATTTAATTATATCACAATATGAAGCAGCACCAGATGCACAGAATGGATTAATAGATTGGCTCATTTCGTATGGATCTATTGGAACAGTAGTATTATTGATTATAGTTTTTCTATGTTTTGTAAAAGCAAAGAAAAACTATAATTTGTGTCTGATGGGAATGTTATATGTGTTTTTTATATTAGGAAGTGTAGAGATTGTATTTGATATCATATTCTTTTTTGTCTTGGCAAGTTATGTATATTTAGAATGTCCAGAGAAATTTTGTGAAAATAAAAAATAAAGAGGTGATAAGAATGAAAAAGAAATGTTGTTTTATAATACCATATTTTGGAAAACTACCTAAAAGCTTTTCTGTCTTTTTAAAAACATGTGCTACAAATCCTGATTTTAATTGGCTTCTTTTAACAGATGACAAACAGAGTTTTAAATATCCATCTAATGTTCAAGTAGAATATGTATCATTGCAAGATGTAGCAAAATTGGCAGATAGTAAATTTGGATTCCATGTTAAATTGGATGAAGCATATAAGCTTTGTGATTTCAAACCGGCATATGGATATATATTTGAAGAGTATATAAAAGAATATGAATTTTGGGGACATTGTGATATAGATATAATTTTAGGAAAGATATCACATTTTTTAACAAGAGAGATTTTGGATAAATATGATAAATTTTTTTGTATGGGCCATATGATTATTTATAGAAATACATATGAAAATAATCGTGTATTTATGAATACTTATAAAAATAGAAAATTGTATAAAGAGGTTTTTACCACACCAGAGATTTGCTGGTTTGATGAAGAATGGAACGGGGAAAATAATATTAATAGAATATTTCTTGCTTCTGGAAAAAGAGTTTTACAAGAAGATTGGTCGGCTAATTTTAACGTAAATGTACAAAATTTTGAGAGAAATTTATTATATGTTGATGATTTAACTGGAAAAATAGTTCACACACGTGAAGGAAAAATTAATGCTTTATATTATTGGGATAATGGGGGTGCATATAGATTGTATATTAATAATGGAAAATTGATAAAGGAAGAGTTTCTATATATGCATTTTCAATGGCGTAATATGCATTTTGATAAGAGGATTTTTTCAAATCAAAAATTTAAAATTGTACCAAATTCTTTTTTAACTCTCACAAAAATTCCTGAAACGGTATCGGAATTTAATAAAATTAGAAAAAATACAATTTGTTTTTATAGCCTTGATCGTTGGTTTAAAAATTCCGTTATTAGAAGATGTAAGAAAATTTTTAAATTTTAAAAATATACGGAGAAAAATGATGAATAATAGTAAGTTAAAAGAAAACTACATATATAACCTGATTTATCAAATATTGGCAATTATTATTCCTTTTATTACAACACCATATGTATCAAGAACGTTAGGGGTAACGGCTATTGGAGATTACAGCTATACAACGGGATTAGTGACATATTTTGGTTTAATTGCAGCTACTGGAACAGCTACTTTTGCTAATAGAGAGATTGCGGTTCATCATGAAGATTTACAGCAAAGAAGCAAATTGTTTTGGGAGATATTTTTATTTAGACTTATATCTACAATGGTAGCGTTTGTAGGATATGTTATATTTATTTTATCATGTTTGCCACAGTATAGACTGCTTTTTATCATTCAATTATGTACGTTTCTTTCATGGATACTTGATGTAAGTTGGTTCTGCCAAGGAATGGAAAATTTTAAAATTACGGCAGTAAGAAATACTTTAGTTAGAATAATAGCGACAGTAGCAATTTTTGTATTTGTAAAAAATCCACAAGATTTGGTTATATATACATTTATTAATTGTTTTGCAGCGCTATTGGGAAATGTAACAATGTGGGCTTATGTGAAAAAAATGATTATTTTAGTTCCACGGAAAAAGTTACATTGTTTTGCACATACAAAAAATATTATGCAGCTATTTATTCCGGTTATAGCTGTACAAATATATACAGTTTTAGATAAAACTATGTTGGGAACTTTTGTAAATACAACAGAAGTAGGATATTATACACAAGCAGATAAAATAATTCAATTAGCAACAACGGTAATATCATCATTAATTTCAGTACTTTTGCCAACCATGGCAGCTTTAAGTAATAAAGATGGTATGAATGAATTAAAAAAGTTATTAGAGAAATCATTAATGTTTATTTTTCTTCTATCAATTCCTATGTGTATTGGTTGTTTATTAGTGATAGATGAATTTGTTCCATTTTTCTTTGGAAAAGGATATGATCCTGTTTCAGATATAATAAGAATTCAAAGTATTTTATTTATAGTTGTAAATATTGGACGATTATTCGGAACTACGTTAGTTGCGACTGGACAACAAGTGAAATATACATATGCAGTAATAAGTGCAGCAATACTAAATTTTGTTTTAAATGCTGTTTTTTTGAAATTTTTTAATTTGGGTGCAATAGGTGTTTCTATTTCATCTGTTCTTGCGGAATTTTTTGCAGCAGTAATACAAGTATATTTTATGAAAGAATTAATAGTATTAAAAGAATTAGCTATACTGTTTAAGAGATATTTATTTCCAAGTATAATAATGGGATGTGCTATTATTAGTATTAGAACATTTATTGGAATAGGAATTATACAGTTATTTATACAGGTTATAGTAGGGGCTTGTTTGTACATAGGAATATTGTTTTTCATGAAGGATGAATTAGTATATAGCATAGTTAATCAAGTAAAGAAAAAAATAGATAGGAGTTTATAATGAAAACAACATTAGTTATCATGGCTGCTGGTATCGGTTCACGATTCGGCAGTGGAATCAAACAACTTGCTCCAGTTGGATTAAATGGAGAGATTATCATGGATTATTCTATCCATGATGCAATAGAAGCAGGATTCAACAAAATAGTTTTTATTATCCGTAAGGATATTAAGGACGCATTTAAAGAAGCAATCGGTGATCGTATTGAAAAGATTTGTAAAGATCTTGATGTGGAGATTGTCTATGCATATCAGGAATTAAATGAACTGCCAGAAGGTGTGGAACTGCCGGCAGGGCGTACCAAACCTTGGGGAACAGGACAGGCTGTTCTTGCTTGTAAAGAAGTTCTGCATGAGCCATTTGCAGTTATCAATGCAGATGACTACTATGGAAAGGAAGCATTTGTTAAGCTTCATGATTTCCTTGTAGGCTATGCACCAGAAAAAGCCAATCAGTTCTGTATGGCAGGTTTCATTTTGAAGAATACGTTAAGTGAAAATGGTGCCGTTACCAGAGGTATCTGCGAGACAAATGAGGAAGGCTATCTCACAGCAGTACATGAAACTTCCAATATTGTCAAGACTCCAGAGGGTGCAGCAGTAGATAATGATGGACATCTTACTTCAATTAATGCAGAATCCTACGCATCCATGAATATGTGGGGACTTACACCGGAATTCCTGCAGACTTTGGAAGATGGATTTAAAGAGTTCTTTACTAACATGGGAGAGAAAAATATTCTGAAAGAGGAATATTTACTGCCAATTTACATAGACGAACTTCTTCAGGCAGGCAGAGTTTCCGTAAAAGTGTTAGATACGAATGACAAATGGTTCGGAGTAACCTATAAAGAGGATAAAGCCTATGTAGTGAAATCATTTGCCAAGCTGATAGAAGCTGGTGTATATCAGAAAGATTTGTTTGAAGATTTGAAATAAGAATGAAAACCAAGATGAATAAAGAGGAGAAAAGAAATGGAAATTTTTAAAAGTATAGTAACCAATGTTCTCACAGCTCTTTACCAGCCATTTTGGTTTGCAGTACTCCTTACGATATTCATTTTGTTTTTTTATATGTATGCATATCATCCGATTGACACCGGAAAAGGAATTAAATCGGCTTGTCTTGCCTGGATTCGTACATTTAAGAATTCCTTGTTTTTTCGTAAACTATTTTGTCTTATATTTTTTACGGTAATGATTCTGTTTCGAACTTTACTAAACCGTAATATGTGGATGAATCCCCTTTCTGACGTGATGGCTGGCTGGTGGATTTGGGAGAAACAATCGGATGGAACAGTGACATTAACAACAGAATGTTTTGAAAACATTGCCCTTATGTTGCCATTTACTTTTCTGCTCATGTGGACTGCCAAAGAGAAACTTTTAAAAGCAAAAGGTAGACAAATTTGTTTTACAAGTATCTTTTGGTATAGCATAAAGGCTGCATTTCTTTTTTCATTGACGATAGAGTTCCTGCAGCTTTTCTTGCGGCTTGGGACATTTCAGCTTTCGGATTTATGTTATAATACGCTTGGAGGAGCGATGGGAGGAGTGTTGTATTGGATGGGATGGAAGGTAAAAAAACAGTAAGATAAAACAGAGGACAGCTATCGGAGCATCGTGGGATAGCAGGGAATCCTCTGTTTTAGGTGCAAGACGATTGGATTCACATGAAAATAGGAGTTATAAAATGGCAGGAAGACCAAAAAAGAAACCAGAATATAATCCAGAACTTCAATTTAATAATTTTCTTCAAGAGTTAAAAGATGCCTATGAAGAAGCAGATTCCTTAAGAACGTTGGCAGATGAATTAAATATTAGTCTACTTAAACTCCGCAAGCTACTTATTACTGCAGATGTATTCACATCAGATATGACAGGTGTATTACATGCGGAATTTTTTTATGATAGTCTCTACGAAATGTGTTGGATTGGGTTAATATTTTCTTTTCTATTAAGAATCAAATTATCAGGATTGGTTTCTGAATATATAACAGAAGTAGCTTCGTTAACAATGGGCATCTACATTATCCATCCAATGATTCGAAAGATAATAGTGAGGATAATAGGAAATACATCGATTTTTAGAAGTATAGTATATTGGCTTGTGACAACACTTTGCGTAGCGATTATTACTTGGATTATAAAGAAATTACCGTCTGGAAAGTGTCTAATAAAAATTTAAATAGAAAAGAAGTGAAAGAAAGCCTCTGTAAAAGAATACAGTTTTGTGATATGCTAGGAAAAAGATTTCTATGTTGTTCTCGTACCTATACAATACGTTATTTAAACGATTATAATTTTGAAAAGAGGTTTGTGTTCTATGCCCAGAACTAAAGGTAGCAAGAATAAGCCCAAAACTGTGACTGCTGATTTTGCAACGCAGATTGCAGAAAAGCAGTCCGCAAAGGAAGCGCTCGCAGCTGAGATCGCATCCATCACCGCCAACATTGACACTTTGAAGGCTGACCTGAAAGAAAAGAAGACTGCTCTGAAGAAGGTCGAAAAAGAAGTGGCATCTCTGGAAGCGAAGAAAGCAAAGGCAGACACTAAGGCCGCTGAAGAAGCTAAGAAGACCGAAGCAGAGGCTGTGCTGAAGAAGTTGCTGGCGAGTGGTATGAGTGCGGATGAGATCCTCGAAAAACTGAAATAAAACCATAAAACAATAAATCACATACGACCGTGTGGGAAAGGAAAGAATAAAATGGAAGAAATCGTAAAGTCCTTAAAAGAAGCTGAAACATATTACTTGGCAACGGTCGAAGGCGACCAGCCGAGAGTGCGTCCGTTTGGCACGGCACATATTTTTGAAGGCAAGCTGTACATCCAGACTGGCAAGAACGATCTCTTATAATCGGATGAGATGTGATAAATATTGAAGGAAAGTGATGCTTATGAAGCAAAGAGTAAAACAACTTGCAATAACTGAGAGATTAGTGAAAATGAAAAAGATTGTTGCAGTAGTTATTATAATGTTTATTTTTTCGATAATAATTTTG
>OGCQ01002396.1_pt1 | contig 19367 bp, 13 predicted proteins | sample 1570161 | NCBI WGS metagenome assembly OGCQ01 (sample SAMEA4384402, study PRJEB24528) | human gut metagenome
GTCTGTCGTTGAGCGGTTGTGGCATCTATACCAAATACAAACCCGCCACTGTCGTGCCCGACGATCTTTACGGCGGGGAAGTGGTGACGGAAGACACTGCCGGTCTGGGGAATATGGACTGGCGGGAACTCTTCACCGACCCTCATCTGCAATCCCTCATCGAGACAGGGCTGCAGACCAATACCGACTACCAGTCCGCCCAGCTTCGCGTGGAAGAAGCCCAGGCAGTGCTGATGTCCGCCAAACTTGCTTTCCTGCCCGCCTTTGCGCTTTCCCCGCAGGGGACAGTGAGCAGCTTCGATACGAACAAGGCTACGCAGGGTTACTCGCTGCCCGTGACCGCCAGTTGGGAACTGGACGTATTCGGCCGTATGCGCAACTCCAAGAAGCAGGCGAAAGCGCTGTATGCACAAAGTGAAGATTACCGTCAGGCAGTCCGCACGCAGCTGATAGCCGGTATAGCCAATACCTACTATACACTGCTGATGCTGGACGAACAGCTCATCATCTCCCGTCAGACGGAGGAGGCATGGAAAGAAACCGTAGCCTCTACCCGCTCACTGATGAATGCCGGACTGGCGAACGAATCGGCTGTATCGCAGATGGAAGCAACCTATTATCAGGTACAGGGTTCTGTGCTCGATTTGCAGCAGCAGATCAATCAGGTGGAGAACAGTCTTGCTTTATTATTGGCAGAGACACCCCGCAACTACGAACGCGGAACATTGGCAGACCAACAGTTTCCTACGGACTTTGCCGTAGGAATCCCTGTCCGGATGCTTGCCGCCCGCCCCGATGTCCGCTCGGCCGAGCGGACGCTGGAAGCAGCGTTCTATGGCACCAATGCGGCACGTTCGGCTTTCTACCCTTCCATCACGTTGAGTGGGAGTGCCGGATGGACGAACTCCGTCGGGTCTATGATTCTCAATCCGGGCAAGTTCCTGGCATCGGCGGTAGGTTCGCTCACGCAGCCGCTCTTTAATAAAGGACAGGTGGTGGCTCAGTATCGTATCGCCCGTGCGCAACAGGAAGAAGCGGCTCTCGGCTTTCAGCAAACATTGCTCAACGCCGGCAGCGAAGTGAATGATGCGCTGACTGCCTATCAGACCAGTCAGGGAAAAAGGCTGTTGCTGGACAAGCAGGTCACTTCCCTGCAAACGGCCCTGCGAAGTACTTCCCTGCTGATGGAACATACGAATACAACCTATCTGGAAGTACTTACCGCCCGACAGTCATTGCTCAGTGCACAACTGTCACAAACGGCCAATCATTTTACCGAAATACAAAGTTTAATTAACCTATACCGTGCTTTAGGGGGAGGTCAGGAATAAAGAATATCATACTTCCTCTGTTTTTTTGATCCTAATGAAGAAGGGCTGCCGGAGAAGTGATTCTCTGACAGCCCGTTTTTCGTTAGAGGCATTCCCGATTTGAATCAATAACAGGCCAGGAACGGAAAATACATTCCTGATGTGCATTATAGCCTATATGTTATTCATAAACAGAAAACATATTGCAAACCGAATTGGCCAAATGCCGCAACCCTTCTCCGCCGGGCAACTGAAATAAAGTCATACACCAATTATCGTTTCCTTCCAACATATAAGGACCGGTTTCGGTTATCGCAACATCCCATCCGATACTTCTCACTTTCGGAATTCTCATAGCAGCTTGCTTGGCTAATGCTATTGCCTGATCGTAATATGGGATTATGCAACCTGTTATTTTTTCACCACTGACAGGATGTATATGAAACCGTTCTCCTGACGGATGTTTTATTATAGCAGGTTGACAGACGACACCCCGATGATCAACAAGGGCGGCAATTCCTCCTGTAGCAAAGTTGTCTGTGCGAGCCTTTATTCCTATACGTAAAACAACACTCCACACATCGACCTTATTTATACTTTCATCATAATATGTCACAATTCTCAAAGTATTGAGACTTGACGGATTCAGTTTATTCAGGGCGCTATGTTGGATAATACGTTCTTCGTACAAATATTCATCCGGCTTTTTTACAGTAGAAATAACATAGTCATGTAGTTGTCGCAATGATGTAAAGTTTTGCATCGGAAAAATAATCCCTTGACCGGCTTGTCCTTTTATGGGTTTAATGACGACCTCATTTATGGATATGGAGTAAGGATCATGCATTTGCCTTTTTATCTCATCAAACGTCATTACCCGGCGCCCTAGAATATCCTCAAAAACTTCGGAAAAACGCACTTTATCTTTTAACACTAACGCTTCACAGGGATCGTTTACTTGACGTGTCAATTCATGACGTAACGAAGAAGTGAGATACTGTCGGCATTCTGTTCTGCTTTTCTTAAAGAACTGCAACTCGTAGTAGTTTTCGAATGATGCACCGTACATCCAACTATGTGACAATAGCTCAAGGAACATCAGTTTCCTTTTTCCGAATACGTAATGATTATATTCTCTCAGCTTTCGAAAATCTGCAATTCGTATATGGTACAATAAATTTCTTATCTTTGACTTTAACTTGAAAGCATTATTACTGCTTTTTATAATTGAACGGGCAGGAACTCCGGCAACAGTAGTATGGCTGTCGATATTTCGCGTCACTACAGCGCCTGCACCTATTTTGCAGTCAGCACCGACAATGACATCAGGAAGTATTACCGCATTAGCACCTATCTCCGTCCTGTCACCGATAATGGCACGTCCCAAGATTTTTGCACCGGGAGATACTTCACAATATCGTCCAATACGGACGTCATGACTGATAACAGTGCTTTTATTGATAAATGTCCCCTGCCCTATACTTACATTACAAGTAATAGTTGCCCCCGAAAGAATCACAACACCTGGTTCGATAGTATTGTCATACCCGCCCACAAGGGCTTTTTGGGAGATAAAAGTGGTCAATACTCCTCCAAGACAGGCAATCTTTCGTGCCAGTACCTCTCTACGCTGTCCACCTCCGACACCAATAATAACCTTACTGTCTGTTTTCAGATGTTGCTCCAGTTCATTCCAGGATTTAATAATGGGAAAGTCATAATATGCATCGCTAATATCTGTATTTATATTGTCAAACAAAGATACAGTTTCTTCTACATTATCCCACTTGAGTGCTGTCAAAATCTCCTTAGCACATCCTTTACTCCCGATTATTACCATTTTACACTTTTCTATTTTCGACGATATTCAGCCAAGACCATGCAAATTTGATTAATTTCATCATCTTTCAAACCCACGTGCACCGGCAGACAAAGCACCTTCTCAGCATTCATCCCTATTTTGTAATAGAGCGGCTTTCTAAAAATGACACTACAAAATAAAACCATTTATAGCGAATAAACACTATCAAAAAGTACGATAATATCCTCCTTTCATACAGCACTGATATTTCTTTTTAGAAATTTCATATCTCAGCTTGATAGCGGTCTATTAATTGCTTTGGAGTACATTGGAATTGTTACTGCCTAATAAACCGACTGATATGACAATATACGAATAGTTCATAATAACAGAATTATGGAGGTTTGTATGTTGCGGATAAAGTGAAATGTCTTTCTATAAGGTGAAAGCGATGAATGCGGAAAAATGGGGCAAAAGCAGAAAAGGTTCCCCCTATATTACTTTATATATCGGCACTTATGATAGTAAAATAAACCAATAATAAAAAAACAATAATAGTGGGAAATGTATGTGATTAACAATGCTTCTTAGATCTCGTTTCAAGCATTATTAGATGTCACAGCAAGCATTGTTAACCAGCTTCTCAAGTATTAATACCTAACTTCTCAGATATTAATACCTATCATATCAAATGTTAATACCTGACTACTCATGTGTTAACATCTGAGCGCAGCTATGATTCTTTCGCAAGCCTGTCCGTCACCGTAAGGGTTATGCGTTTCGGACATCCGCTTATACATTTCTTTATCAAGGAGCAGGGCAGTGACATTACTGACAATAGCCTCCGCATCCGTGCCGACCAGCTTCACCGTACCCGCCTCAACAGCTTCCGGACGCTCGGTCGTATCCCGCATCACCAGCACGGGTTTGCCCAATGAAGGGGCTTCTTCCTGTACACCGCCGCTATCCGTCAGCAACAGAGTAGAATGTTGCATGGCATAGATGAAAGGCAGGTAATCCAGAGGAGAGATCAGATAGACATTACTCAGCCCGGAAAGCAGTTCATACACAGGCTTCTGCACATTAGGATTCAAGTGAACGGGATAGACAATGTCCATCTCCGGGTGAAGAGCCGCCAGTTCTTTGATCGCTTTGCAGATATGCAGGAAACCATCTCCGAAGTTCTCGCGACGATGTCCGGTGACGAGGATATACTCACGATCACCTACCGTGTAACCTTTCTCCTGAAGTTCCTTCGCCATCTTTTCTTTCACACCAGCGGTGGTGGAAATGATATCGACCGCCATCAGCAGGGCATCGATCACCGTATTTCCGGTAATAAAGATTTTCTTCGCATCTATATTCTCTTGCAGCAGATTTGCCCTTGACTGTTCCGTCGGTGCAAAGTAGTAAGTGCAGATACGGTCTGTCACCTGACGGTTCATTTCTTCCGGCCAGGGAGACAACATATTATAGGTACGCAACCCGGCTTCCACGTGTCCCACAGGTATCTGCATATAGAATGCCGCAAGGGATGCCGCCATCGAGGTAGTCGTATCTCCATGCACCAATACGGTGTCGGGACGGAAGTCTTTCAGCACTTCGCGCAGTCCAAGGAGTACTTTAGCGGTAATGTCATACAAGTCCTGATTGGGAGCCATGATATTCAGGTCATATTCGGGAGTGATGCCGAACACCTCCAATACCTGATCCAACATCTGCCGATGCTGTGCCGTAACGCAGACACGTGTCTCAAAATGTTCCGTATCTTTCTGGAGCGCCTTTACAAGCGGAGCCATCTTTATCGCTTCGGGACGGGTACCGAAAACGAGCAATATCTTTTTCATCTGCTTTATTTATAGAGTCTATATAACCTCTTCGCAATTAAACTACATTTTTATCGTCTCACGCCGCAGAAGTCCAGTTCTATCTTTCCTTCCTCCCTTGGCAATGCCAGGAAGACATCGTGGCGAACCAGCCAGACGATAATATCCGCTTTCTCGTATGCTTCCCGATAGTCTGTCAGATGGAAGCTCTTATGAGTGCTTATATTAGGTTCGATAATCAGCACGTCCGCTCTCGATTCGGAGATGATGCGGGAGGCGATATATTTGGCGGGAGATTCCCGTAAGTCATCGATATTCGGTTTGAAAGCCAGTCCCATGCAGGCAACGACCGGTTCGCGCTCGTTCTGTTCTACAAACTTCTGGCAGGTTTCCAATACTTTGTTCGCACACCAATCCGCTTTGTAATCGTTTGTTTCACGGGCACGCTTGATGAGCTGCGCCTGTTCCGGATAGTCGGATACGATGAACCAAGGGTCTACCGCAATGCAATGACCGCCCACTCCGCAACCCGGTTGAAGGATATTCACACGCGGATGCTTGTTGGCAAGTTCGATCAGTTCCCATACATTGATTCCGGCTTTATCGCAGATCATGGAGAGTTCGTTGGCAAAGGCGATCTGTGAGTCGCGGGAGGAGTTCTCCGTCAGTTTGCACATCTCTGCCGTGCGGGCATTGGTACCGTGCAGTTTGCCTTGTACGAAAGCGGAATAAAATTCAATGGCTTTTGCGGTGGATGCCGGATCGATGCCGCCTATCACGCGGTCGTTGTGCACCAGTTCGTATAATGTATTTCCTGGCAATACGCGTTCGGGACAATAAGCGATATGTATCTTCCCTTTCAGTTCGGGACGTTCTTTATAGATCACTTCCGCCATACGTTCGGTGGTATATACCGGAGAAGTGGATTCGATGACAAACAGGTTACCCTCCTGCAGATAAGGGATCACGGAGCGGGTGGCCGCTTCCACATAGGTGATGTCCGCCCGATGGTTCTGCTTGAATGGGGTAGGCACTACGATAAAGAAAGCATCTGCCGCTTCCGGCTTGCATACAGCGCGTAACTTTCCACTCTGCACTACGTCCCTGACTACCTGACCCAGTTCAGGTTCTACAATATGTATCTTTCCCTGGTTGATCGTTTCCACCACAGAAGGATTGACATCTACTCCTATGACTTCGAAACCGTGAGCGGCAGCAACGGCTGCCGTAGGAAGGCCGATATACCCTAATCCTAAAAACACAACCTTTTTCATGTTCAATATCTCCTTATTAATAAGTGTGGCAAAAGTACAAATAATATGTGACTTTGTACGGATTTTCACTGAAAACCACTACTTTTGTGCAAACATTTTGAAAGCATGAGGGTACTAATCATCAATACTTCCGAACGAATAGGTGGTGCGGCTGTCGCTGCCGGACGACTGATGGAATCGCTTAAGAACAACGGCATCAAGGCGAAAATGTTGGTACGTGACAAACAAACAGACCAAATCAGCGTCGTCGGACTAAAGGGCAGCTGGCTGCATGTATGGAAATTCATGTGGGAACGCATCGTCATCTGGAAAGCCAACCGTTTCAAGAAGAATGATCTCTTTGCCGTAGATATCGCCAATACCGGCACGGACATCACTTCGCTTCCCGAATTTCAGCAGGCAGATGTCATCCATCTGCACTGGATCAACCAAGGGATGCTGTCGCTCAACACCATCCGCAAGATTCTGACTTCCGGCAAACCTGTAGTATGGACCATGCACGATATGTGGCCCTGTACCGGCATCTGCCATTATGCACGCGAATGCAAGAGTTACGAACAGGAATGCCATCACTGCCCTTACATCTACGGAGGAGGAGGCAAGAAGGACTTATCCACCCGAATCTTCCGGAAGAAAAAAGAGATTTATAGTCAGGCATCCATCACGTTTGTAGGCTGTAGCCGCTGGCTGGCGGAGAAGGCCAAAGTCAGCGGGTTGCTCACCGGACAAACGGTTACCAATATCCCGAACGCCATCAACACGAACCTGTTCAAGCCTCACAATAAGCAGGAAGCCCGCAGAAAATGCAGGCTGCCGCAGGAAGGGAAGCTCATTCTTTTCGGTTCTGTCAAGATCACAGACAAGCGAAAGGGCATCGACTATCTGATTGAAGCCTGCAAACTGCTGGCAGAGAAACATCCGGAATGGAAAGACTCATTGGGCGTGGTTGTTTTCGGCAACCAGTCACAGCAGTTGCAAGACCTGATTCCTTTCCGCGTCTATCCGCTTCCTTATATTAAGAATGAGCATGAATTGGTGGATATATACAATGCCGTAGACCTCTTCGTCATCCCTTCTCTCGAAGAGAATCTGCCGAATATGGTGATGGAAGCGATGTCCTGCGGTGTGCCCTGCGTCGGTTTCAACACCGGAGGCATACCGGAAATGATCGATCATCTGCACAACGGATACGTAGCTCAGCGCAAGTCTTCCGAAGATCTGGCCAACGGCATCCATTGGGTACTGACGGAACCCGAATATGCGGAACTCTCCGCACAAGCCTGCCGCAAGGCCATAGGCAACTATTCGGAAAGTATCATAGCGAAGAAGTACACGGACGTTTACAACAAAATAACAGGGAAATATGCATAGTGTCCATCCTACTCCCAAGTTCTCGATTATCACGGTGACCTACAATGCCGAGAAAGTACTGGAAGATACCATCCAAAGTGTTATCTCGCAGACTTATCACCACGTAGAATACATCATCGTGGACGGGGCCTCCAAAGACGGCACTCTCTCTATCATCGACAGATACCGCTCACGGATACACACCGTCGTCAGCGAACCGGACAAAGGATTGTACGATGCCATGAACAAGGCAATCTCTCTTGCCAGCGGCGACTATCTCTGTTTTCTGAATGCAGGCGACTGCTTTCACGAAGACGATACTTTGCAGCAAATGGTGCACAGCATTCATGGGAGTGTTCTCCCCGATGTCATCTACGGGGAAACTGCGATTGTTGACAAAGACAGGCACTTTCTGCATATGCGCCGCCTTTCCACGCCCGAAAAGCTGGACTGGAAGAGTTTCAAACAGGGAATGTTAGTCTGCCACCAGGCTTTCTTTGCCAGACATACGCTGGTGGAACCTTATGACTTAAACTACCGGTACTCCGCTGATTTCGACTGGTGCATCCGCATTATGAAAAAGGCGCGTACCCTGCACAATACGCACCTGACAATCATCGACTATCTGGATGAAGGAATGACCACGCAGAACCGGAAGGCTTCTCTTAAGGAACGGTTCCGCATTATGGCAAAACATTATGGATGGATAAGCACCGCAGCACATCACGCTTGGTTTGTACTGCGGTTGATTATCAAGCCGGGACAATAAACAGTGTATTTCAGACTGACTGACCCAGCCAGTCTGAAACTATAAAATATAGAATTATATCTAATTCACCTCATAAAGCATTACCTGATCCAGTATCACCCCCTCATCCAATGCCTTAATAACCAATTGATGTGATTTCTTGCCCGAAACGGGAAGTACAATTTTCCGGATTGCCTGATTACGAAGCACGTTCTCTTTCCATTCCTCGCTGCGTCCCTTCGTTTCGTACGCTACCACTTCAGGCTCGGCGCCATCCAGAGAAACCGAGAAACGCAACTTATCGCCATGCATCGGATGGTTGGGAAGTAACCGGATATCCACCTCTACCGAGTCCGTTTTCAGATTGCCAAAGGAGAAAGTCAGCGCATCGCCTTTTCTTATCTCTGCGGCTTTGCCTTCATATCCCAAACCTTCGCAGACAATAGCGTTCCCCTTCTTTGCCTCTGCCCCGTTCCATTGACAGACTGCTTTACGGTCCGCTGTCATCGGAGCAGTAGCCGCCTTTCTTTCCACACGGTTGAATACAGGGAGCTTGCGGGGTTTGAAGTCCATCATGCGATTCCATTTTCCATTCTCCAATGAGTTATAGTGTTGAGTCAGTGCAGCAATGCTGTCGTAAGCGGCATCACTCTTTTCCCAGTCTGCCTTATCGTGGCGTGCCAATTGAGCGTATAACAGTTTGCGATTCATTTGTGCCGCAGCCTGTACGGGATATTTCACCAGTTCGAAGTAAGCACTCTGCCTACCGGCAGGTACTTTAGAGGCAGCTTTCTCTACTGTTTCCGAAAGTTCGCTGTAAGCATTCAGACGTTCGTTTATCTCCCTTTCGCTCCACGGCAGATCTTTCACTACCCGATAGACCGGATTCTTTTCTTCCTCCCGTGTATTTCCCATAAATTCGGGTTTGCGGATATGTGCCAAGCGATAATGTTCCTGCATAACGGGAAGGATGGTCTTTGCACAGGAGGTTCCCAGTTCCCGTTCCAGCCAATGTTTCAGATGTGCAGTCACTCCTTCGGAAGATACCTTATCCAGATTCCATGCCATATCCATGAACAGCTCAATCTGATACTCGGCAGGCTTGATATCTCCGACGTTCAGTATCCACATTTTTTGTATTCCCTGATCGTAAGCCTGCTTCATCTGTTGATAAATGAGCAATGGACTCATGGTGCTCAACCATAAATGATCGTGCGGGCGTCCCCAGTAGGAAACATGATAATAGACTCCGTTGCCGCCTTTACGGGCACGCTCTTCGGCAGTGGGGAAATGGCGGATATAGCCGTAGTTATCATCACACCACATCAAGGTCACGTCTTCGGGGACTTGCAACCCCGCATGATAAATATCGAGCACTTCCTTATAAGGAATAAAGACCTGCGGCACTTGTGTTACGTCTTTATTCACGTACTTTTCGAGCAAGCCGCGCTGGTCAACAAATACCCGGTCCAGGACGGCTTTCTGTTCTTCTACCGTCTTGGCTCCCTGCATCTTTCCATCGTGAACACCACGCATACCCAGCGTGTAAAGTATCTCTTGTCCGGCAACTTCTTTCACACGATCTTCCCAAAACTGATAAACGGCCGGACTGTTATTCACGTAATCGTATGCTCCTTTTCCACGTATTTTCCATTCTCCGGCAGCATTGCACGCCATCGGTTCGCAGTGGGAAGCTCCCATAAAGATACCATACTTTTTCGCTGCTTCCCGATTGCCCTTCGTCAGAAAGAAAGGAAGGGTACACTCATGCATGGCAGGCCAGTAGGTATTGGCCCGCAAACGAAGCAGCAACTCAAAAATACGTTCGTTGGTACGCGGTCCGATTTCTCCTTTCACGTCCGACGGTTCGTAAGTCTTGTTACTCCAAGGCATCAGTCCCCAGTCTTCATCATTAATAAAGATGCCCCGATACTCCACAGAAGGAGACTGCACTTGCCCGAAAGGCGGAACGTCTCTTTCTTCTCCGGAGTCACATCCGCCCACCATTCCCAAGGGGAAACGCCCAGCAAACGGGATATTTCAAGTATGCCGTAGGCTGTACCGTGACTGTCGCTGCCGGCTACTACCAGCTTTCCATCTTCTGAGACGGTGAGCAGGAAAGCCTGCTTTTTGTTTTTTAATGCGGAAATATCGATACCTGCCTGCTCAATCAGCTTGCTCTGTCCGATCGTTCCTACTATGATGTTTCCGGTGTTTGTGTCTACATGGGCAGTTGCCGACAATACAGTCTGAAGGTCACGGGACAATAAATCCAGCGAAGTATGCACCACCGGTGCTTCCGAACCGCTGCAAGCTATCACAACCGGTTGACCGGACTGCAAGACAAAATCTTTTTGTTTACCCTGAACGGAGAAGATCACTGCTACCCAAGCAAGGAAGGAAAATAAAATTCTATTTCTCATAAATATTACAGTTTTACAATATCAGTAATGGTCACAAAGCAATCGTCGCTGCCATAAATTCTCTTCGTTTTATCAGTCCATGTGGGGCTGATGCCCGTAACTTCAATCACCAGTGTATATTCCCCTTTTGCCAATTGGGGAGTCTTAAAACGCGTTGCATGGTCATTCGCCTTACTATAGAAATCGACCAATGAAGAATATATTTTCTCCCCTTTCTTATCAAGGATATTCATACGCGCATATCCGCTATGACAGTTCGTTTCACCCATAACAGCCACACAAGAGCCACTGAAGGGAATACTCAGCGTACTTCCTTTTACATTGGAAGATATTCTTCCTTCCTCCACTTTCCAGTCAGCTTCTTTACTGAACGTTATCTGCTTCAAATCGACAGTTTTTCCTTTGCGCAGAGGATTTACGGGTTTCAACTTATCAACATCCCAGGAAGGCCAGTATTCCGGAATAGAAAGTTTTGTTCCATCCGCCTGCATAGGCATCCACACATAGGTGGCAGCCGAAGCCTGATGCGGATAAGACCAGCGATCGCCCATAAACATAGGAATCGTATCTTCGCCACACTTTAAAGGAAACACAAAAGTGGTCTGTGAATTATAGGTCAGGCTTCCTTCGGGAGCAAACAAACCTTGTCTGGTCCACGGGCCTTTGACGGTAGGGGCTGTAAAGTAGAAATTATCATTCTTCTCCCAGCTGGTCAGATTGGAGAACAAGAAGAAATATGTGCCGTCTTTTTTAAACATTGCCGGAGACTCTCCGTGAGAGCCGCCCACTCCCGATACCACTTTTTCCTCTGCCGTACGGTAGTCCTTACTCAAACGATAGACAATTCCTCCGTGCAACAACAGATATCCGGTACCGTCCGCGTCCTGATAAGTCCCCATATCCCAGCGGCGAATAGGTTTGCCTTCATACAACAGAGGTCCGTGAAGTTTATATTCACCTGCTATAGTACTGCAGGTAGCATAACCGATATGGGGATCTTTATAGTTCATATCGTCTGCATGCATATACATCACATACTCACCGGTAGAAGGGCATTTCATGACTTTCACACGTTCGCCTACACGATTAGGGCCAAGAATTCCGCTTGGCTGCATCGGCAGTACAACACGTTCGAACTTCCAGTTCACCAAATCATCAGACGAATAACAACTGAAACCCGGAAAAGCATTGCTCTTGTCCGACTTATATTCCCCGAAAAGATAATATCTGCCATTCTCTTCCACAATGCAGGCACCGTGGGCATTGACAATCTCTCCCCTGTCGTCAAACCAGGGAATTCCGTTATTTACTACTTTTTCGGTTTTCCGGGCCATGCCCGTTCCGTAAGATACCCACAAAAAGGCAAACAATAACATCCAGTATTTCATGATATTCTTCTATAAATTCTTATAAAAAATATAAGGCACAATTAAATTACAAATTTACGATTAACTATCTATATTCCTATAGAGAATAGTACAACAAGCATGGAATATTGTACTATTCTTCTTCCAAACAACATCCCGCAGAGCAGCCACGCACTTTCCACCTCCGCTGCGCATATCATGCAGCATACTTCATCATTGAAAAGAATAAGAATATTTAATGCACAAAAATAGGGAGAAGAGCACAATGAGACAGGAGGCAAATCGGGCAGATATAGGGGGTAAATCGGGCAATAAGGTAAAAGATTATTGTGTTGCAATAATTCGCAGCATGCAGAGTCAAATAAAAAGAAACTCTCTTTGGGCTCTTCTGACATATAGAAAACTTTTTACCCTTAATACTAAAATCGCAGTTGAGTTTATAATAAATAGTTTCATCGTTTATTATAAACGGTCTCCCCATTTATTATAAACTCAAATATACCTTTTAAGCACATTCTTTTTAATTTTATGCAACAAAAAAGGCTGCAAACCCTATAAAAGGTTGCAGCCTCAAGCTTATCACCGGTTCACATAGATGCTGATTCGCATATGATCCCCTTTGTATTTTGTTATAATGTTACACTGTTTTTTCGATTCGGTTAAGATGATTGATAAGGTGCATTTCGTTTCATTTTTTAATGGGTTGTTACTTTATTGCCTGTATGACATCTGCAAATATACAACAAAAAAAGGCCTTTGTCAAGTCCTGCGGAGATTTGAATAATTAAAAAGCGACAGGCAGTGCAAGTAACTGATACATCAAAGTGCGTGCCATGCGCTCCTGTCCTTTGGTGTCGGGATGCAAACGGTCATAGCCGGCATCATAGAAATAAATAAGCTGTTCTTCAACCATCGGATTCATACCTGTCACTGCATTAAAGTCTATGACAGGTACTCCCCATATATTTCCTGCCTCCTTAATAGCCTGCACGTATGCATCTATATATTCTCCACAACCATTCTGATAGCTTTCATCCGGCTGGACATTCTTATCGCCGAAGTTAGCCAACGAACGGTGCAAAGGAGTCAGCAGAACGATCTGCTTATCCGGGAAAAGTTTCTTCAGTTGAGTGATTCCTATATTAATACGACCTCTATAAGTGTCTTGAGTCATGACAGGCGTACGCTTTTTCCGCGTCACCATCTTCTTCATTTCACCGTGAGCAGACAGCACTTGCTCTTCTTGTTCCGTAAACCACTCACCGATAGGCACACTACTATTATAATCGTTTGTCCCCATAAAAACCAGGATAGCATCGACTTCTCCGCCATGTTCTTTCTTCAGCTTTTCCGCCTGACGGGGTACATCATCCCACTGCCTTCCACTAATGCCGTAAACAAAAGGAGTGATCCCCAGCCATTCTTTCAGAAAGTCCCAGTACTTCTTTATATTATCACCGTAGCAATTCGGGTCTGTGATGGAATCTCCGATGTATCCTACTTTCTTGCCTTGCCAGGGATGCTGAATACAACCCTGCTTATTTTCAGAAAAGTCTTTTGTTACAGATGCTTGCTCTTGTCCATACGCCCAACAAGAGGAGAGAAACAAAACTGCGCATATGATCAGAAACCTGTTTTTCATTGTTTTATTCTATTAAAATGAGGTATTCGTATTCAAGTATGGAAATGCAGCCTCAAAAATAGACAGTTTAAGCGAAAGTAGCAAGAATAAAAACAAGAAGATAAAGATAATACCTTCTTCCCCCGTTTGCAGGACAACTATAATCTGATTGCAGGACATATATAGCCAATGTGCAGGGTAACTATCTCCTGCACGTTGGACATATATGTCCTGCACGCTGGGCATATATGCCCTATAAATACTTCATATATCTAATACACAGACTTATTTTGTGTACATCTTCAATCGGATATATCCTTCTTTCGACTGATTCTTCAATGTAATCCCGATACGTGTATATACAGGAGAGTTCACTTCAATCGTTTCGGAAGTAAACGCCACTTTACCAGATGCATCAATAGCTACAACCATCTGTTCGGAATCAGTAGCCAGCAGAAGATGTGTATCGTCCAGGATTTTCCAGTCGGCTCGTGTCGTTATGGCTGTTTCGAATCGGATCGGTGTTTTCGCTGTAAATTCATCGCCGACCGTAAAGCTGCCTTTGCCCTGACGGTCGTAAACGAAAGTACGAATGAGCTTATCCAAATTGGGGGTGGAATAAGCAGAGGTATAGTCAATACTGAATACATCTTTTTCGTTCGTAAATTCTTTCTGTAGCACAACGCCTTTCGCTTTCCCGCCCGAGGACTGTGTTCGTCCGTCTACTACAGGCACCGGATGACCGAATGATCCTTTTATCTTATATTTCTGAGGAGCATCTCCGTTAAAATAATCACCGGGATAGGAGTTCGGACCACCCTGATCGCCAACCATCGTTTCACTTCCCAAAGCTACGGCATAAGAACCGACATCATTGTGGTTATGATTCTCCGCATTGGTTCCCCCCTTGGCTGATATGGCCAGACGGCAGGAAGTTCCACCGGCAGGACGAGCAATCAAAATACCTGCCTGCTCATAATAAGCACGCAAAGCATCCGACTCTTCCTGCAATACCTGACGGATTCCGTCTGTTATTCCAACTTTTGCAACTTGGCTTGTGAAAAGTTCGAGAAGGTGAAGGGACAAGTTGTTTCCTTTGGGTAAAACAGGCTGTTCTTCTGCAGAAGTAATACCCAGCGCCCGGTCGCAGTAACTGAGAATAAACTTGTCCGGAGACAACCCGATGCGACAATCCGAATAGGCGGGGCACACTCCTTCATTCATCTGTATCTTCTTCCCATACCGGGCGATACGGACAAACTTGGGAGTCTGAAAGAAGTCGATCTTTCCCTGCGTTGCCCGGTATACTTCTTCACGCAACAGAATGTAGGCACGGAAACCATAATTATAATAACCTACCCCTTCACTACAGTAGCCGTCGTCAGCGTACCCCTTCATTCCATACACGTTATACTTTTCGGCTGCCGCAACAAAGTAAGCACGTTCCTCCTTATCGGGCAACAAGGCAAGAGCCGCACCGGTAACACCCGCCAGACACACAGAGTTCCAGTTATTGGTAGCGGTGAACCACCAAAATGGTTTTGTCTCTTCCAGACAACGGTAGACCGGACGGAAAACCTTCTCACGGAAAGCACACTGCACCCGTGCCCTTACCTCCGGCGACAGACGATCGTCCAGCATGGTAACACACTGAGCAATACCGTTTCCGGCAGTAGCAACCACCAAGTCTACATAATAATCCGTTCCTTTATAATTCTTCAGACCGCGGTCGTGGGCAGGAATAGACCAAGGCTTCTGACTGCAAAGAGCCACCAGAGCTTTTTCGATGGCAGGGACATAACGCCTCTTATTTTCAAGGCATTCAGCCAAAGTCAGCCTGTACAGATATTGATAACGGGCATTCATCATATTCTCTCCAGGCAAACGAACATTCGTCTTATTCAGATGCAAGTACAATGAATCGACAAAAGGGGGCATCCCCTGCTTTAACAAAGCAGGAGCTTCCTTTTCCAGAAGTTGTTTAGCGTCGTCACTCTCTTTTATCTTATTCCAGAAAGTTCGGTCTTTATAAGACCTTCCTATCCCCTGCGGTCGATCGGGAAGCATAGCTGCAATTTCCTGAATACGGTTCTGCGGGATAGTAGCATTCTGTTTCGGAGCATCCTTTGCCATACGATACATTTCCGTTCCGGCAAGCAGGAAAGCACCCGGTCCGTATACTTCTGTCATATTGCGGGTCACTTTCTTTGGGTCGGCACCGATAGGTTGTACATATCCTAGTTTACCGTCTTCTTCTACCGCAGAAAGCAGTGCTTTCCATCCTTTCTCTACTACAGGCAGGAACTTTTCCTTTGGTAAAAGTCCCTCGTTCAGTCCATAGGCAAGAGCATATACGAAGAAGCCGCTGCAGCTTGTTTCGGGTGATGGATAAGCGTCCGGATCGAGCAGACTTGCACGCCAGAACCCGTCGTAACTTTGTAAATTAGCGATGCGGTAACAGAGTTTCTGAAACAGTTCCTGATAGAACGGACGATATTTGCTCTTGGCAGGCAGTTCACGTAGCATTTCTACAAGTCCGCCAAGCACCCAACCATTGCCCCGTCCCCAAAAGACTTTGGCTCCATTACTTTCTTTCATATCAAAATAACGGTGGTCACGGTAGAAGAGATTTTCTTCTTTATCGAACAGGAAGTCGTAAGTCGCTTTGTACTCTTTATCCATAAAGCGAATGAACTTCTTATCACCGGTGATATTATAGAGTTTCAGATAAACAGGAGGTGCCATGAAAAGAGCATCGCACCAGGTCCAGTGTTCTAATGTCGTGGCATCTCCGTAAGTCAACTGAAACGAACCCGAAGGAGGATTGGCGACCACCCACTCCGTACGCGCCAGAGTAGGAACAATCATGTCCTTTTGCTTGTACTTTTCGTACAGATACAGATAGGTTTGAGCAATACAAATATCATCTGCATGATACATCCGTTTATCTACCTGCCAATAGTTACGACTTCCCAGGCGGGTCAGCCATTTATAATAGAAGTCATCCTGATCGTCCCTCTCGGCGATTTCTGCCCAATAAGCAAGTCCCAGGAAAAAGGTGGCATTCACCCAGTTGAGATCACCATAAACAGCTCTGTTGTAATGACCGATCTGCCAATCGGCTACCCTACGCATCGATTGCTTCACTTCGGACCTGGTCAACGGTTGTGCATGTGTCGTACATAAATAACTTATGCATAAAACAAAAATCAAAAGTAGTTTCTTCATAATATACTATATATATTTTTTTTACAGGGCAAAGAGATCAGGACTTATCCTACAAATATAGCCCATTTTCTCTATTTGAAAAACCAATCCCTAATATTCCATAATTTGCGGAAAACATTTTGCCTAAAATAGTTTATATGCTTTGGATGCACCGGCATAGATACCGGTATTTCTAAAATCACATAAGACAGTCTTTCGCTCGTTGGATATTTCAGGAATCAGTAATTCTACTTTAATACAAGATTGTGTCTGTCCGGGATCAGCAATATGCAATTCCGCATTGCCGCTGTGTCCATCTTTAAGCATCAATGCACAGGCTTTATCCACACTGACAGAAAGCTCTCCGTTGCGGAATGTACCCTCTTTATAGAACACCATTTGCCATATTCCCAATTTCGTATGCCTTACTATTTGCATGGAATCTGTATTCGCCAAAATTTCGACGGGACTCTTCCTGTAGTTATTCATCTTGCGAGCAGAATGAATCCCAGGCACCACGATATAGGCATAGGTAGCATTCCGGGGATTACAACCATGATTAAATCCCAAAGTAAAGACCTCTTGCTGCTGCTCATTTTTAGATTCAGTATGATTAATGCTGTACCACGATCCCGTCTGCATCTTCTTGCTCAAAAAGAGATTTCCGCCGGCGGGAAAGACATAACCAATTCCATTGTGCAATACCCATTCGGGAGAATCATAGACGAAATCTCCTTCTTTCACCATCGACTGCTTCTTACTTTGTGACAATATGACCTCCTTTTTCGAAAGCAAACATTGATTGATAGTAGTACATACCGGCACACCGGCTGTGGAATTAATCCCCGCTCCCAAACAAATGATTTCATCATCGAAAAAGAACCAGGACTTTTTAGCTGCGGTATTTATATCAGCATAAGTATCAAGATATGAATAGACTGACACACCATAAAGACTATCAGAGACTCCTCCTGCAAATACGGAAGTTCCCCTCGTTTGCCAATCAATTACAGTTCGTGGAATGGTATCCAGTTGAGGAGCAGTCACTCCAGGAATACGATTCCAGTTCCATACCGGAAAGATGCGGGCGTATTCGTCCCCTTCGGTCACGATGTTTGTACATCCGTCGGACATAAAATAGGTTTTCAGATTTTCACCATTCCCATATTCGCATCGCATGGTACGATTGGAAACCATACGAACGTCAAATGTATAGTGGGGACGGACATGAAGAGCATAGTCTCCTCTGAAATAATGAGTGTGTAACGGCTTTATTCCATAGTTGGCAGACTTCTTGCCTTCCAATCTGGCTATAATCGCATTGTATTCATCAATATGCGCCGGGTCGAGCTCCAGCATTCGTTTGGCAAACAAGGCGGCATGACTCTTTTGGGTAGCATTATTACGGCTCACTCCTCTTCCCAATACATCGAAAAGCATGTATTGTCCACGTATAACCTGATAATAAGTGCCGCACATGAAATGCCTCAGAAATTGTATTCTCTCATCATCCAATGCATATTTCGTTCCTTTAGTATATAGAGCTACCTGTGTTACTCCTTTCAGTATTTCGTCTCCATAACCACCGATATAAAGCTGCACACCATGCTGAAAATAACTGTTGTCATGCTGAAATCCTTCTTTCACAGTATATGATAGAGGACTATAAACATTCTCAACAGCCGTTTTCAAGTCAACATCATTCTTCTGGAGGCAAGCTCTATAAATCCAGTGTAAAGCGATATCTGTCCGGTTGGCTCCAGTCCATTTGGCAGGATGTCCGCCGTCCTTCCGCATACGTTGCAAGACCTTTGTCTCCAATACTTCCGGAATCTGCCTTTTACCAACGCGCATCTGAATAAGCAAAACACCGAGTTTTTGCGGCTCGGCAATCTGATTATACCACCAGTTATTACAATGTGGATTACGATGATTCCAATACTCCAAGCCCTTTACTATCTTATGATACAAATCTTCATTCTGATAATAGGGATTCTTTGGATGGGTATAAGCAAATACAAAGTCATACAACCGGTCCACATGAATAAGTGGCATCCAGTTAGTACGATCCCGACGGGCATAATCTATATCTATAAAACATCCTTGGACGTCATCGTACAGTTCCAGAGCTTTATCAATATTCGGATTTTCTGCAACCCCATCCCGAATCTTCTTCATTAGAATATCAAAATCATCATTCTGCAAGGCGGACGTACAAATAGAGGGGCAAGGTAAAACCAAATCCCAAGGACTCCATGCCAGCAATAATAGAATTATGATTTTATAATGTATCATTTTCATATATGCATGTTTATCATTTGGAAAATAAGAGGGTATATCAAAAGCCAAAAGTAACTAAACCGGGGGTAACTAAAAAGTCGATTCTATCTCTATTCTCCTCCTTCGGGAAGGAGGAGTGGTCGAAGACCGAGGTGGTAGG
>OGCQ01002398.1_pt1 | contig 19342 bp, 7 predicted proteins | sample 1570161 | NCBI WGS metagenome assembly OGCQ01 (sample SAMEA4384402, study PRJEB24528) | human gut metagenome
TGCTAAAATATTCACGAGGGAAACCTTGGACGTCAGGCGGTCAATTCATCTCCCGTAAGTGCGAAAGCACTTTGAAAGGAGGTGAAGCTGTGTACATAACTCTGGACAACTTAATTCAGATTGGTATTTTCCTAACGGGATTTACCGTTATGATATTCAGTATCATTTCTTTTGTTATAAATTTTACAAATAAAAAGAAATAACCGCCCCTATGTCGCAAACTGAAGGCGGTTATTTTTTACCAACTTAGGGAGCGACCGTCTGTCGTTTCCCTCTTTTTGTATCTATAATATAACACAAAATCAAGCCGGTGTCAAGTGCATCGCCCTGCATAATCCGAAGAACCGCCTTGCTTAAAAGACGGTTCTCAGCTTGTAGAAAAAGTCTGTTTTTGAAATAAACTTCTGATTTATTATCCCTATCCCCAAACCCCTTTCCCCCGGAAAGGGGCTATTTCGCTGGGGCTACCGCCCCTAGTCCCTGTTGTGGGCTACGCCCCTCAACCCCATTTTCAAAAATTATATAGGTTTTTCTACAGTCTGAGAACCGCCCCGATTAAAAGGCGGTTTTCCGTTTATCCGGTTTTCCTCACAGGCCTTATATACTTCCAGTATCTCCTGCAGTCGTGATAGAAGTAGAACACCCTGCCCTGCGTTTTGTCAAGTTCATAGCCCGACTTTTCATAGTCAAAGTCCTTCATAGCCTGTTCTATCTTTGCCTCAACCGCACTGTTTTCGGTCTGAAAGTCGAATGGTCCGTGCTCAAACACGATATACTCGCCCTCAGGCACGTCCATGATCTGCATCTGCCTTGGTATCTCTCCGCTGTAGTCGGCAGGAAGCCTTACACCGTAAGCCTCAGCCAGCGGAATGCCCCAGCTGCATATTCTTCCCTCAGGCTCATTAATGAATGCCATCACCTGACCGCTTCCGCTGTTCGCCTCATCGCCGCCCATATCATCAAGCTTGCCCTTGATACTGTCAAGCAGTCCGCATATCGTTTCGCAGTCCTGTCCGGGAATACGGCTCTGCTTTTCCCAGAAGTCGTAATACCCTATACTCTCGTAGTTTCTGATATGCAGGAATTTATGAGCCGGTATCGTTACGAAATACACCTTAATATCACTGTTTGTCTGTGCCATACCTGTTCCTCCTATGCCTAAAAGATAGCAGTCGAAAGGTCTTATAGCCGTGCGGAGAATTACAGGTACAGGGTGTGAGCGGTAAGCGCTCGGAGTAATTCCGTATGCCGCTTTGAATGCCCTTGTGAACGCCTCGTGAGATGTAAAGCCGTAGTCAAGTGCTATGTCAAGTATGCCCTTGTCGGCATCTCTCAGTTCCCTCAGTGCAAAAGCAAGCCTGCGGTATCTCATATAATCCCTGAGCTTCATTCCGGATATTTTGCTGAATTTCCTTGAAACATAGTATTCCGAGTAGCCAAGCGTCTGCGACAGCCTGCCGAGTGTCAGCCTTTCGTCCTCGCCGCTTCTGATACACCTGTCTATGTCGTCAACAATATTCTGAATATTCATATACCATTCGTTTATCCCGTTCATCTGTTTTCCCCCTTACAGCTTTCTTCCATCTTTTCGACTGTATTCATTTTACCATAAAAGAGAAGCGTCCGCTTGATACGGCTTGCTGTTTTTACTGAAGGCAGCACAGTATTTTCATATCAGATCAAGATAAGTCTTGAGATCGCCGACAAACTGATTTCCGCACCGTGCAAGCTCACCGAGCACTCGATCGGTTCCTTTTTCGGTCGTATACCAGTTTTCTTTGGTGATGTTATAGCAATGTACGGGGCAGACCGTCATATCAACATTCGGGAAAGCCATTTGATACAGCATTAAGCATCGGCGAGCATGAAAGGCTTTACAAACAATTATACCGCTTTTTATCATTATGCCCTTTTCATCAACGGCTTTACGAGAAAGAAATGCGTTATCACGGGTATGCCCCGACTTGCTTTCTTCAATGATCGCAGTCTGCGGAACGCCGTTTTTTACGAGTACATCTGTAAAAAACTCGCAGTCTGACCGGTAATCGCCACTATAAATTTCCGCTTTTGAGCGGACGCCGTGCCATTTTTCCTCTTTAACGCTTACTCCTCCTGACGGGACTATCCAATCAGTCAAACCTTGTCGGTATAATTCTGCGGCATATTCGGGCTGTTCAGGGTGTGAGCCGCCCGGCAGAAAAATCGCATCGACCTTTTGAGGTTCTCCTGACACAAAGATATAATCTGAAATATCTGTGATGATCCGGTTTGGCATAGGGGTTCTCCTCTTAGTTTTTTTGTAAAAGAAAAATGCGTGATCAATACAGCTTGCTGTTTTTACTACTCTTCCGGCGTAAAGAACACATTCCCGTCATCGTCTGTCGTAAATACCGTGAAGCCGGTATAGCACACGTTTCCGTAAATGTCGTTTATAACAAAGCTGTATCTGTAGTCGCCTGCAGGCAGATTGACAAACTCTATCATATTGTCGCCGCTGTAGGTGCATTCATCACCCTCGGCTTTGCCTGCAAAGTTACCCTCGCTGTCATAGGTGTTGAATATCGGCACTATGACATCTCCCTCTTTAAGAGGAACAACACTCCTTGCCGACTCGCCGTTTTCGTTTACGCCGTCCCATGTTCCAAGCGCCGTTATGTCATACGCATTGCCGTCCTGCATCATAGCTATACGCAGATTTGTTTCCTTGCCGTTGAGCTTCACGGGTGATGTGTAAACCGAGCTGTTTCCGTTCTTCTCCACTATGAACATAGGGATAAGATTATTCTCAATCATATACCACTGACCGCTGAAATTATCCTCGACCAGTCCCGATGAGAAATCGACCTTTGTACTCTGGTCAACGCCGAATTCGATAAGCTCACCCGTTTCTTCGTCAACACGGTAAACCGAGCAGTTTACGCTCGCAAGGTTGTTTATAGTATCGTCCGTAACATTGAAGTAGAACGTTCCCTCATCGTCAAGCACAGGTCCGACATCTATCTGTACACTGCTCTTATCACCGCAGAAGCCCATGTTGTCGGTCTTGTTGTTGTAATGCTCCCAGTTGCTCTCGTAGTCGGAATAATCCCCGTCGCTCCAGTACACCGCACCGTCCGCAAGCCATGTTTTTTCACCGCTGTACCCGTCCGTACTGCCGTTTTGTGCTCCGTAGGCTATTCTGTCAACAAACGTCATATAGTACGGACTTACGCACACCTTGCCGAATGTGGCAAGCTCGGCAGAGCCGGAAACACCGAACGGATAGTAGGTCGAAAGCCCAGTTGAGCCGTCCTTGTCCTCGCCGTAGATGTTATACACTACCGCCTTTTCAAGCGCCGACATGACCTTGTCCGCCTTGTCGCCCGATACCGTAGCCGCTATCATAGAGCCGAGATCCACCATGTTGGTATATCCCTCTGTATCGTTGTTACTGCCGTATGCTCTTACGGTATAGATGCTTCTTACCGCATTTGCAAGCAGTGCAGGGTCGGAAGAAATATCGTTCATTTCCTCGGCGGCATCATTCACTGCCTTTACAAGCTCGTCTATACGGCTGAGATCCGTTATCGAAAGCGTAGCCTCGCCGCCTGCGCCGATAGCCTCGCACGATGCCATAAAGCTGTCAGCGACCGTCTTTCCGAGTTCGGCTGTATCCGCTGTCGGATTACTTTCCATAAAGCCTGCTATCTCGGTATAATCCCATCCGTAGCCGGGTTCTGTTTCTTCCGATGCAAACATATAGTCAGCGTGCGGAACAAGCATATTCGCCGTTTCGACCGTTGCCATAAGGCAAGCGTCAAAGCCGATGAACGCAAACTTATCCGTCATCTTATCGTATATCGATGTAAGCGCAGTGTCTATCTCCTCAAGCGACAGCGAATCGTTCTCGTTAAGCTCGTCGAAGCACACGCCGCTTATACTTCCTCCGCCGTGATTCCAGAAGATAAGCCCCATTTTAGCCGCCGCATAGTTTTCTATGCCCCAGCTTAAAAAATCGACAAGCACATCCTCCTTGCCCATATTGACAGACTCTTTTTCTTCGATAAGGCTTATTTCTCCGCCCGTTACAACATAACGCTGTGTCTTTTCGGCAGAGATGCCGTATGTATCCGCCCACGCTCCGGCACCGCCCGTCTGAATGACGAACTTCACGTTCTCGCTTTGTGACCCTGCAATCATTTCCTCAATGTCGCCGCTCGCAAGCCCGTTCTCGCTTTCAAGGTCGCTTCCGCACATATATACAAAGACCGTCTGTGTGCCGTCCTCGCCCATAGGCTTTTCGGCTTCACGCTGTTTTCTTGCAATGCTTATCCCGTCCGAACCGCTGAACGTCAGCTTTGACGCACGACTGCCCGTAACACTTCCGTCATATTTATTATCACTGCCTTCACTGCCTTCACTGCCTTCATTGCTTTCCGAATTACCGCCGTCACTCGTCTGCCTGTTGTCGCTTGCCGTGCTGTCGGAAATCTCCTCCTCATCGTCAAGACAGCCGCTCGATAGCACAGCCGTTGCAAGTACCGATACCGCAAGCAGTGTCCGTAATATCTTTTCGCTTGTTTTTCTCATAAGCTCTCCTTTTCTCTTGACCGTAATTATAACCATATTCTCACATATTAATTATAATCGTTTTTCTCGGCAATTGCAACGAAAAAGGCACAAACGGCATTTAATCGGCTGAAAACGGTAATTCTCCTCCCAAGCCGCCCTAAACTTCCAAAACCGCACTATCCCTCTCACTTTTCGTAATGCTAACATCTGTATTCTCCGATATGATTCTGTATCCGCACTATCCCGCCCACTCCACTACGAATATTCCTACAATTCATCACAACCGCATATAAACTGCAAACACCAAACTTGGCTTATAAACACTTTGCCGGTTTCGCAAAATGTAGCAAATCGCTATCACCCTTGCCTCCCCTCGAAAAAGGGGAGGTGGCTTGACGGCAAGGCACAAGCCTAATTTTACAGCGTTTTTATGCGATATATCCGACTTTTATAATTACTAAGTCGGTCTGCCGTCAAGACGGTGGGGATTGAAGTTGATAGAACTTCTATCCCTAAAACTTCTAAGCGTTCACAATCACAACTCGCCCCACACCAACCCTTCCAAAACCTCATCCTTTTTAGTAAGTCCTAACTAACCTAATTTTTACAAAAAAATTTTCAAAAACCTCTTGACAAACGCCGAAGTATCGGTTATAATAAAACCAACAAATCAGTAAACGTTACTGATTTCGCTAATAACAATAAGAAAATAATGATTTTATCACTATGAAAGGATAGGTAATTTACTATGAAAAAGTGGGTATGTCCGGTATGCGGTTACGTTCATGAGGGAGATACACCTCCCGAGTTCTGCCCCCAGTGCAAGGTTCCCGGCAGCAAGTTCACAGAACTCAAGGAAAACGATAAGCTGGTATTTGCTGACGAGCATAAGGTAGGCGTTGCAAAGGCTGTTGAGGATGAGGAGATCATCGCAGGCTTAAAGGCAAACTTCGAGGGCGAATGCACAGAGGTAGGTATGTATCTCGCTATGGCAAGAGCCGCTCACAGAGAAGGTTACCCCGAGGTAGGCCTTTACTACGAAAAGGCAGCTTGGGAAGAGGCTGAACACGCAGCAAAGTTCGCAGAGCTTTTAGGCGATGTTGTAAGCGCATCGACTAAGGAAAACCTTGAAAAGAGAGTTGCCGCAGAGCACGGCGCTACACAGGGCAAGCTTGACCTCGCAAAGAGAGCAAAGCAGTTAAATCTTGACGCTATCCACGACACAGTTCACGAGATGGCTAAGGATGAAGCCCGTCACGGCAAGGCTTTCGAGGGTCTGCTGAACAGATACTTCAAGTAAGCGGCGGCCGTGAGCCGCACCGGATTCGCCTTTTTCGAAATTCTGCTTACCGCAGGACAGCGAAACGGCGGCATCATAAAAAGCAATAAACAAACTACAGCCGTAAGCACTCTTGCTTACGGCTCAGTTTGTTCTTATAGTAAAAACGCATCCGATACACAAAAAAGAACACCGGTCGCCCGGTGTTCTCTTTTTTACTGTCAGCTTATTTGGCTGTATTCACATTCGCATAAGTAAAAGTGCTTGTATTTGCACCCTTATAAGACGCAATCCTTACCTTATACACGCTTCCGGCCCTGAGTCCGCCAATAGTGACAGTAGCATTCGTACTGCCCTTTAACGTCTTTTTGACCCACTTGCCGCCTTTGTAAATTTCAACCTTATATCCGTCTGCACTTGCGTTTTTACCCCACTTAACGGTTATCGAGTTGCTTTTTGCCGATACAACCTTGATATTGGTTACCGGTGAAAGCACTGCAGTAACCGTAGTATAGCTGTAATCGCCGTACAGATTGCCCTTATACGCTCTTACCCTTACCTTATATGTGCTGTAAGGTGTAAGTCCGTCAAGTTCAGCCATTGCTGTCTTATTATCGGTTATGGTCTTTTCGACCCACTTACCGCCGATATAATATCCTACGTTATATCCGTCAGCGGTTGCATCCGCATTCCATATAACTACTGCCTTTGAGTCAACTGCGCTCTTTACCTTAAGACCGTCGACCTTTGTCGGAGCGGTAGTGATATAGATGTCGTCGAATGTACTCTGAAGCTCACCCTTATAAGCCTTTATTCTGACCTTGTAGGTTTTGTAGCCCTTAAGCGAGCCTATTGTAACGGTAGTTTTGTCATTGCCGACGAGCGACTTTTCGTTCCACTTACCGTCTGCATAGTACTGAACAGTATAACCGTCTGCACTTTCGTTCTTATCCCATTTAAGCGTAAACGAAGAAGATGTGACTGTCTGCGTAATACCAGTAACTTTTGACGGGAGCGTATTGATATAGCCGTATGTATACGGGCTGTAAAGGTCGCCCTTATATGCGCTTACCCTTACTTTATATCGTGTTCCTGCACAAAGTCCGTCTATAACCGCCGCTATATTATTGTTGCCGGTAACAGTCTTTACAGACCACTGATTATCAATGTACCACTCTACCTTGTAGCCGTCCGCTCTGGTGTTTCTGTTCCAGCTTATTCTTACCGTTTCATCGGTAGCCTTCACCGTATTTATATTCCATACGGGAGAAGGAACTGTATCTACATAGAAATATCTGTACTTGCCGATGACACTTCCTGCATAAGCCACTATCCTTACCTTATATTTAAGGCCTGCCGAAAGACCGCTCAGCTTTGCCACTGCTCTGTCGCCCTCAGCACTGCAGTCGATCTTCTTCCACTGATCGCCGACATAGCATTCGACATTGAATCCGTCAACGTCGCTTATATCCTTCCAGCTTATATCGACTTCATTGTATGTCGTCTTTTCAACCGCTATTTCTTCCACATCGGGAATAGGCTTTACGGGAACATAGTTTCCGAGATACGTATCCTCGCATCTTGTGCATTCAAATACGCTGTAGCCTTTGTTGAAATAGTCAGGCTCAACTACTTTGATTACAACATAGTCGTGACCGAGAGGTTCACCATACTCCGCTCCGCATATTTCACACTTTGCCTTTTTGGTGCAGGTAGCCTCTCCTCCGGAATGCTCACATTCGGTTATCGTAGCCGTTACAACGTCCGACTTCATCGAAACTCCCGCCGTTGCAGCATTGCTGTAGGTAAGACGGCAGTAGTACCTGCCCGTTGTGAGATTTTCGAGCGACAGCTTTCTGTCTGTAGCGCCCTCTATCACTGTTTCGTAGCCGTTTTCATCAATGGCGATCCACTGATAAGCAACTTTTGCGTCGACCTCGCCTGAATACCACGGCACTGCACTTATTTGAAGTGACGGTATACCGTCTGGATAATAGCCGTTGGTGTAATATACAGTATCAATCGGCTTGATTATCTGCATCGGACACAACCGTACCGTAAGTCCGTTTGTCGATGATGCCGTTGCCTTATTAAGGCTGTATATATCTATCCACTCTTTTGTTCCTCTGTCCTGTACCCAGAAGCCGGGATCGATATAATCGGCTATCACCTTATCACTGACCGTAGTTACGATTTCGGCAAACCCACCTGACGAAATGGATACATTACCGCCGTTTATAGTAAGGCAATTTATATTGTTTGCGGCCATTGTAACATTTCCGCCGTTTATGGTCACATTGCTGCCTGTAGCAAGCCCGTCAAATGTGACATCACCGCCCTGCACTATGAATGCGTCTTGATTCTCAAACGCTGTCACCGAACAACGTCCCGTAACCGTCAGCTTTGCCTTGCCGTTTATGATGATCGGACGTGAGAACGCTGTACGAACTGCGTACTTGAGCGTGAAGTTACCTTCGGTTATGACTAACTGACCGCCGTATCCGTTCTTGTTATAAAGCGGATATAAGGTACAGCCCTCGTTTTCGCTCTTCTGAGCGTCTTTCGCAGCCTCGTCAAGATTGTTATAATACCTGACATCGTCGCCCTTTGTTATCTTTGCATTGAACTTGCTCTCGCATATCTCGCAATATGTCGGCTCGGTAATATTACCTGCGGTTTCCTTGTCCGCTGTAGGATCGACCACCTGAGAATGATCACAGTCAACAAGGTCTATGCTTACAGTGTTCGACTTTATTTCATAGCCGTCACCGGTAGTAACTACGAAGTATATCTTGGCAGCATCGCTGTCGCCCGCCTTATCAATTATTTCGTCTGCCGACAATTTAGCGTCCTTTATAAGTGCGCTTAAGCTGCTATAAATTATATCTCCGCTTACATAGGAGTTTATACCGTATCTCTTACTTACATACGAGTCGTTCAGGTTCGAGCCGTGAGCAAGAGCAAGGTTGAACTTCAGCGTGGGGTTTGCGTTGCTGTTGCGATACAGCTTGTTTATTTCTGTGCTAAGCGTTGCTTTTACTATCGGCGCCTTAGCAACGGTAACACCGCTTGCTTCCGACACCTCACGTTCTTTAAGCGTCAGCCATGCACCGCCCTCTGTTTTCTTATACGCATAGCCGTCAGCCAGAATATCTGTTATCTTGCCATCTTTTACCGTAATGTTATCATATTGTCCGCCGCTGAGCTTAACATCTCCGCCGTTTACGGTGAGATATGCGATTCTTGTGGCTTCTTCGGCAGTCAACCTGGAGCCCGGCTCGGCAATTACAGCGAAAATATTGGCGTTGCCTCTAAGTGTCAGCTTACCGCCATCGGCGACCTTTACTGTATTATACAAGATGGCGTTATCGCCATTTGCAATAAGTGTAACATCACCTGTAACAGGGAGGTAGTCTGTATCATAAACGGAAGACATCAGCATTGTTATTGTTGCACTTGCAACGCTGTTTGCCTTGGCAAACGCCTTTCCCAGATCTTCCTTAACAAAATATTCTGTCTTTTCCGCTCCGTTCTCGGTATAGCTTACGCTTGCAGCGATCAATGAATTGCAGTATATGCAACGGTTATCTCTGCCCACACCGTCCGGGTGGTCGCATCTTATTATTCTTACGTTATCGAAGTTTGACGAAGCGTTTGCTTTCAGAGCGCTGTACAGCTGAGAATCGACACGGCTGCCGCTCGCTAAAATTTGATAAAGATAAATTTCACTTGAGCAGTCTATATTAGCGATATTAGCATTCGTGATACTTGCCAGCTGTTTAAGCAGAACACCGTCTTCTAAAATCAGCGTGTCAATTTTCAGCGTTTCAACATAGGAGGAGAAGTATGTGGCATTTAATTTCACATTCTGGCAAACTACGCTGACCTCTCCCGAGAAAGTAACAGTGCCGCCGTCCATGCTAAATCCATTTTCAACCCCAAAAGTACACTTACTGTCACTGCGTATAGTGATTTGGGTTCCGGATCCGTTAAAGCTATTGATATAGACACCAAAGCCGTTCATATCGACAGTAAGTTTTCCGCCGTTTACGTTAATGTCAGTATTTCTATCGAAGAAATCTCTGAGCATTTTCAGCGTACAGCCCTTGTTTTCGTTCTTTGCCGCAAACTCAAATGCTTCCGTAAGTTTTGTAAAGTATTTTACCGTTGTTCCGGTCTCACTCTTTACAGTGATTGCAGCGTATATCTTTGTGTTACACTCTCTGCACACGCCTGCTTTGGTATCAACGTCATCATGCGGGCACTGATAACCGCAGCCGCACCTTCCTGTTTCGTCATACTCATGCTTGCTGTGGTCGATTACCGTAAGTGAATTATCGCTTTCCGAAACCTTGCTTGCGTCAAACAGCTTTCCGTCGCTTGTCGCAAACGCCTTGTTCTCGCCGAGCAGATCTTTCAGTGCCTTGCCCTCTGCGCTTACATCTATGCTGCTGAATGTACCGCTGTTTATAGTGACCGTACCTCCGCTGACGCTCAGCTTATTATAAGTACCGCCGTTTATAACAGTCTTGCCGCCGCTTACGCTGATACTGTCATCGTCGATAGTTATATTATCAAACGTTACCGTGCCGCCCGTTACAGCTATGAGATATCCCACAGAGCTTCCCGGATACTTCGACAATGTACAGCCGTCATCTCCCGTGAACTTGACATTTCCGCCGCTTACTTTGATCACAGCAGATGCACTTCCCGTTTTCTTGAATAAAACGGTAAAGCTGCCCTGTGTGATCTCACAGTCTCTGTTCACACCTCTGTATAATTCTAATGTACAGCCGTTGTTCTCCTCAAGCTGTGCTGATTCAAATGCTTCGGGCACATTGTCGGTATAGCATGCCTTGTCGCCGTTTGTTTTAACAAGTATCGCATTTATGCTGGCATCACATAACGAACAACGATAGTAATCATACTCGTCTGTCGTTAATGCGTCATACGGATGCGTACAGGTCGCCATTTCAAACTCGACATCATTCGTCACATACTCATATCCGTTCAGCTTGATAACAAGATGTGCCTTTACAGTGCCGTCAGTATCGGAAATTTCATCTGCATTTGCAAACGTATATGAATTTCCGACGAAGTCGAGCTCTCTTATTAAGGTATCGCCTACATATAAACCGACTGTGACCTTATTGGCATCGCTTATCGTGTATCCGTCGCTTGTATTAACATTGAAGTTAAATAAGATCTGCCGTGCACCTCCGCCGTTGCGGTACAGCACAGTCTTATTTGCTGTCGCCGTTGCGCTCTTTATCGGCGCTGTCCTTACTTCTACATTAGCTATATCCTGCTTTTCACGCTCTGCAATAGTAGACCAGATGCCGGAATCGATAAAACTCCAATAGGCATAGCCGTCCGCAAGAAGCTGTCCTACGTTTCTGCCTTCGCCTGAAACCTGTAAGCTGTAGAATTGACCGCCTTTAATTACAGCGTTACCGCCGTCTTTAATTATGAAGTCAGAGAGAGTACCACCGTTGATTTCCGCATCGCTGCCGTTGCAAACGGCAACACGTTTTATTAAGCCACTGCCGTTAACGGTCAGCTTACCGCTCGTTACTTCTATGGAATACCATACATCAGTACCGGGTTGTGAGAGCCTTTTACCGTTAAGTTCAAGCGTAACATTGCCTGTAACAGCTATCGTATCTGTAATATCGTCCGTGATGTTCTTCTGCAGCGTTACAGTAGCCGTACCTACCCCATTAGCCTTGTCAAAAGCGTCGCATATATTGCTGAACAGCTCTGTCTTTTCGCCGCCGTCAGCCGTATAGCTTACGCTTGCGGCAAACTCAGAGTTACAGTATTTGCATATACCGCTGTCATTAAAGGCATAACTGCCGTCCTCATTCTTATGGTCGCACTTGACAAACCGATAGTCTTTGTCATCATCAACGCCCAAGGTGTTTTGTTCGGAAACAATGCTGTATAATAATTCATTAGTAGCTATTATCTCATCAGTCTCCTGCGAGTATTCAACGCTTATTAAGCGAGTGCCGCTTGCCAGTATATCCTTAAACGTATACTGTCCGAGTTTGATCTCACCGTAAATACCGCCGCCTATAGTCACCTTTGCGTCCGTTGCAGTGTCTGATATAGTAAATTTATTAGCACCGAAGTTTTCACTTACGCCGTCACTGATATTTAAAGTACCGCCAAATACACTAATACCGTTAATGCAAACGGAGGTCGAGCCTTCAGGGTATGTAAGAGAACCGCTATATAAACCTACAAAGCAATTAAAAGCGCAGTTCTCAACAGTAATTTCTGCACCCTTAATATTGATCTTCCGTGTATAAGCGTTGATATAATTGTCGTCGATCGCGGTAATAGTAAACTGACCGCTTGACAATGTAATATCGTTCTCAAGTCCACCGGTTGTTACAAGAGTGAAAACACAGCCCTTGTTTTCAGCCTTATCCGCATACCGTAAGCCCTCGGTTATGTCGTCGAAATACTTTACCTTTCCGTCGGCAGTAGTTACCTTTGCGTAAATTTTCGCACCGCACTCACTGCACACCTTGTTGGCGCTGTCTTCATTTACCTGACCCTCGCCGTCATGCAGACACTTATATCCGCAAGCGCAGTTGCCGTGATCATCGTATGTATGCTTCGGGTGAGCCGTAACAAATATATTATCGCCTGCTCTGTATATTTGTTGTACGCTTGCATTCAGTATTTCTCCGCTTTCACTTGCAAGCGCCTTACCGCTACCCAGTATTTCAATTACACTTCTTCCCTGAACATAAATGCTCTTGAATACTCCGGCATTGATCAAAGCGTCGCCGTCTTCAAATGTTGCAAAAGTATCGAATTCAATATCTCCGTTTACAGTTACCATTCCATAGGAATAAACGCCGGTGGCGTTTATAACTGCACGGCTGCTTCCGCTGTTTTCAAAGGTTACATTTCCGTAAACCGCTACTGCGCTTATTTCCTCGGTACCGACCGAAACATTCAGCGTATGACCGTTCATGTCGATCGTTTTATTGCCGTTTATTATTATGCCCTTAACAATACAATCTACATCGCCGGTCAGCTTTAATACACCGTCAGCCTCATTTTCCGCAATATTTTTAAACTGTGTTTCGCTTTCAATAAATGTATAAGTTTCAGAGCTTTGTGTTGTCTCGGTAAATATAGCAAGCGCACAAACGCCGCACGGACACTTGCCCGTTTCCACGTTGTATCTATGCTCATGCGCTACAACCATGACATTTGTAAGTCCGTCGCCGATCGTCTTCGCACTGCCGTCAACTATACTTTCGGGGAGAGTTGTGAATTCTTGTACGGTCGCAAATGCATAACCCTTTGCAAGCAGATCGTTTACAGGTGTGCTGTTGCTTTCCTCGCCGCAGATGGTGTTGTACCTTCCGCCGTATAAAGCTACACCGCTTGCGTGTGCAATATAAACATTCTCAAATATGCCGCCGTATATTTCGACACACTTAGCACTGTTAATGACTAAATTGAGTACATCTGCGGCTGAACTGCCGCCGTCTGCAGTACCGTTTATAAGCGTACCGCCGTTTACACTAAAAGGTGCGTCTATGCATCCGTAGTAGGTGCTTTTCCTGCTGTCCTTAAGGTACAGCACACCACCGTTATTTACACTTATATCCGCCTCTCCGCCGAGTGAATATCCGTTCACATCGACAGTAACCGTTGTATTGCCGATTTCTACGTTCTGTGTAATCTCACAGTTCTTATACAATGTCAGCGTACAGCCGTTGTTTTCCGCCGATAATGCCGCAACAAAAGCGTCATCTATATTATCGAAATACTTCGCTGTTCCCACGCCCAAAACGCCCGCAGTAAGCTGATATTTGCAGGTAGAGCATACACCCGTTTTGCTGTCAACATCGCTGTGGGGGCATACATATCCGCAGACGCACTTGCCCGTTGCTTTGTCGTAGCTGTGTTCGTAATGATCTACAACAGTAAACGAATCGTGTATAATCTTTGATGTAAACTTTTCATAAATATCAACATACTCACCGCTGTTGTCATATTGCAGTGCCTTACCTTCTCCAAGCAGAGAATAAAGCAGCAGGTTGCCGGAGCCGGAGTTGCGGTCGAGTTCATAGATCAACGTACCTATTCTCATTCCCGTAGCAAGCCTTACAGATGTTGTTGTTCTTCCGTAAAGCTTTAAAGATTCCTTCACGACCAAAGTATTTACAGTTACATTTGCACCGTAGCTTACTTCGAACCGCGCACCTGCCTCAACAAAAATTGTTTCGAAGTTTATATTTGCGTCGCTATCAATTTTAAATGTTCTACCTCCGCAAACATCCACTTGACTAATATAGCTGTCCTCTGAGCCGGTCAATGTAAGATTACCGGCACCATTGTCGTTGTTGACCTTGAGTTCGATATAATACAGCTTATGACCGTTAAGGTCAACAGTAACAGTATGATTTACATTTATAGTTGTTCTATCATCGATATTCTTATAAATCTTTACATAGTTTTCGCTGTCTTCTGAAGTCTTGCTAAGGCAATCGCTCAGTGAATCAAAGCCGGTTACCTTGTCGCCTACAGTCAGCGTAGCAACGAACTCATACTGACAGGTTTTGCACATACCCGTTTCGCTGTCAACATCCGTATGACCGCACCGCTTACCGCAAATCGTACACTTACCCGTTGTGCTGTCGTAACCGTGATCTTCATGTGGTGCTACAATAACAGGTGTTGCAAAACCGTCTTTCAACAGTGTTTTTGAGCCGTCTATCGGCACATCGGAAGACGTCATAAACATACGGTTCTCAGCCAATAAAGTCAGTATTTCTGCGTTTGCTCTGTCCCCGCCGCCGTTATAGCGTATTTTTAGGAAAGCTCCGTCGTGAAGAATTACGTCACTGCTTGCATCGTTTATATTGAGTATTATGCCGAGTGAACGATAGCAGTCAAATGTACCTGCACCTACCGACACAGTTCCCTTAGCGCCGCAGTTTTCGTCAAATGTCAGCTTACCGCTGGCCGCTACATTGAAATCGCCATAAATACGATTATTTTTTCCCGATCCCGTAACGGTTATATCTCCCGAAACAGTTAACGTACCTACATTGGCTTTCTCAGCGATCCACAGCGTGAACTTACCGCTGAGCGTTGTATAGCTGCCTGTATAATTCTTGTATACTTTTAATATACAGCCGGTGTTTGCGTCACTGTCAGCCGCTTCAAAAGCCGCTTCCATCTCATTTTCTTCATAAACGGAAGCTACAGCCCCATCCTTTACGATAACAGCCGCATACTGATATTCACACTCGTTACACTTACCCGTTTCGCTGTTAACATCGCTGTGAGGGCAAACATATCCGCAGCCGCACTTGCCGTCAACATAGGTATGGCTGTGGTCTTTGACTATCAGCGTTACACTGCTTGATATTTCCTTAACGCTTGCATTGAAAAGGGTTCCGTCAGCCTTGAAGAAAGCCTTACCCTCTCCGAGCATATCATATAATGTCTTGCTGTCCCTTGCGTAAAGTCCGGCAGTATATGTACCGTCTTTCAGTATAACCGTACTCGAATCATATACATAGATCGAAGTGTCTAAAACTACATCGCCGTCTATTATAAGCGTACCGCCGGCGTATGAAGCGTCGTTTGTCGGATATACATTACAACCGAGCATAACCGGATTGCCGCTGTTTTTGATCGTAAGCTTTCCGCTTTTGCAAGGAGTAATACTCCGGATTTTAAATTGGCGTCCGTTTACGTCAATTGTAAGCTCTCCGTATAAGTCATACTGAGCGCTTGGTTTAGAATAATCCTTAAACAGCTTTATCGTACCGCTTCCGTTGTATTCATTCAGTAAAGAGTGAAGCTCATCGGTATCTACATACTTTAAGCTTCCGTTCTTGTCTGTATAGAGTGCGACAGACACAACCGCACCGCAGATTGAGCAGATGCCGGTGTCCGTGTTTATATCACCGCCATGCTCGCAGGGCTTTCCGCACTCCTCGCACTTGCCTGTTCCACTGCCGTATTTGTGGTCAGCGTCAGTATGCTCAACAACAGTAAGCGCAACGGAATAACCCATACTTCCATATTCTTTATAAAGATCAAGATAATTGCCGTTATCTTCACGTCGCAGTGCCTGCCGGGTAACATCAAGAAGATTGCCTAATTTCAGAGCGCCGGAATTGTTTTGGCGATGATATGTCAGCCCACCTAACTTCATTCCCGTAGCGAGCTTTACAGATGTCGTTGTAGTTCCGTCATCATTCACGGATGCTATCACAGTCAACTGTTCTGTAGTTACTTTTGCGCCATCGTTTACAGCAAGCCGTGCACTGTCCTCAACAAAAATTGTATTAAATTCTACATTTGCTTCGCTGTCAATTATGAATGATCCGCCGCCTTTGCGAACATACACCTGCGTAACATAACTGCCCGCTGTGCCGGTTAATGTAAGCGTGACGTCTTTGTTGACCCCAAGTTTGTTGACCCCAAGCTTGATATTGTTCAGCTTGTGACCGTTAAGGTCGATCATAACATTGTGTTTTACATCTATAGTATCTAAAGTTGCAGTTGCCGATGCATCGCCGATATCCTGATAGATCTTAACATAGTTTCCGGTTTCGGCAGTAATGCTGTCAAGGCAGTCTGCGAGCGTGTCATAGCCTGTCGGCGCATTGCCGTCTGTGCTGATTGTAGCAACAAACTGATGCGCACACTCGTTACACTTACCCGTGTTAATGTCAATATCGCTGTGATCACATAACGCTCCGCAGTTTGTGCATTTACCGTCGGAATAACCGTTTTCATGTGCACATTCTTTATATGTAAATGTAAATTTTTCTGTAACAGTTTCTGTGCTGTCACCGTCTGAATAGGTTATATCGCAATACAGAACATAATTTCCGGCAGGAATATTATCCGCAAGCTTGAATTCGCCGTTGCTTCCGGATACTGCCGCACCGAGCTCATCTGCACTATATGCACTGTTCGTACTGTACCAGTTATAGCTTATGCTTTCACTGTCAACCGTATAGGTGCTTACAAGCTTGTAATTGTCCTTCTCTTCCTGCGAAGTGTTTGTATAGAAAACCGTTCTGTTTGTGTTGTCACCCTGTGTAACCTTGTTGAAACGGTTTGCATTCGACTTTACCTGAACGGTATTGGATACAATATCTCCGCACTTTATTGTAAGAGTATTATCAGTGTCGTATGTAGTCGAAAACTCGGTATCGCAGACCATGCACACCCAGCCGTAATCGGTCTTGATTATGCTTGCTAATAAATCGGGTTCATCGCCGCCGAAATAGCCTCTTGCGTCTGCAAACTCTTCATCGCTCATATTCTTCAGAGTAATATCAAAGTAAACCGTACCCTTGAGCTTGGTATCAGTCATGTCCATGCCTTCAATTATTTCATACTCTTCCGTCTTGAATATTCCTGTCTGCTTTCCGAGTATTATACGGGGAGAAGTATCAGGCTTTATAACTACCGTCTTAGCGTCCGCTCCGTCAATCTCATAATAGCCGCCGTTAAGCTTGACCTCGCCTGTTACAGCGCTTTCTGAAGCCTTGGACTCGGTCGAACCCTTTACTACAAATTCGTCCTCGTCTATTGTCGGTACAGTTTGACCGATAGCGTATGAACCGCCCGTAGTATATACCGAGCCTGTACCGCTCATTATAAGGTTTACTTTGTAAATGCCATACTTAGCACCGTAAGCAGTGACCTTACCGCCGCTTATTTCGGCATCCATTCCGTCGCCGTTGTTTCCGCTGTAGTATATTCCGACTCTTGCTGCATTGCCTTCAGGCACAGTAATACTGCCGTTTTCGCTGACGGAAATTTTGTCACCGAAATTACTGGTAAGCAATATTGCACTGTTTAACGTAGATTCATTAGCACAACCTACTGCAGTAAGACTGCCGTTGCCGTCAACAGTAATGCCGCCGCTGACATTGACAGCCACACCCTCAAAAGATGCAGTTGTCGCATTTGCGTTCAGCACACCGTCATTATGTATTTCAAGCGAATTTGTCTTTACAGTACCTGTTGCGTTTACTGTACCGCCGTTCAGGATTATTGATCCGCCGAGAGAGCGTGCCATACTGTCTGTAGAGCGGTTCTCTGCATTCAGCACACCGTCGCCGCTGATCGTCATTGTGCCGTCACAATTGACCTCTTTATTATTTACGGCACTGAGAACGTATGTATCGCTTTCGAGGGTATCGGTCTGTACGATAGTGTTTTCACCGTTCAGCACTATTTTCGTACCGTCGGGGACTGTTACGACGCTCATCATATTCTCTTCTGTTGTCGCCTGAATGTTCACTTCGTCAAGCGTCAGCGTCTTTGTGTCATGATCCCAGCTCCAGCCGGCACCGTTTTCGTCCGCCGTCTTTTCTCTGAAATCAAGCGGTGTCGTGATGACATTGCTCTCGCCGTCATGCGTATGTGCCTCGCCCTCGGCAAATGCCGATAACGGTACAGCCGTCAGCGTCATTGCCGCAGACAGCACCGCACTTATGAGCCGTACAAATTTTTTCTTCATGTTTTTCCTCCTGTAGATTTACCCGTGCTTATGCCATGCACCTGCACTTATGCAGTGCCTCCTTCAGCTTTTCAAGCGGTATCGGCTTTTTGTGGAAATAGGTACAGCCAAGCCTGTATGACTGCGCCCCGAATCCCTCATCGTCCGACAGCCATATTACAGGCGTATCCCTGTCGGCATTCTTCGCCGCAATAACGCCCTCCATACCGTCCGCTCCGTCGGCAAGCACGATTATAAGGTCAGCCGTCTTACACTCATTCACAAAGCTCTCATACCTCTGACATACCCTGTAGGCAATTCTTCGATATGCCGCCGTTGCGATCTGTGTTATTTTCGCTTTCAGTATCTCCGCCTCGTTTGCGGTATCGTAAACGCAGATGAGCATACCTCTCCCCCTTATAATTTTATAATTATATCATAACTCATTCGCTTTGCGATTTCAACTTTTTGGCACGAACGGTTGTTATAACGGCGTAAACGGTCATAAATGCGGCACATAATACAAAAAAACGCACCCTACAGCCACCGGTCAAGTGAAATATTTTGCCAAGCACTACCCCACCGCTCCGCACCACCACCCTTGCCTATTAATGAACGCTCTGTTGGTTTCGCATCCGCATTATCCCACCCACTTTTTGTAGGGGAGCGGGCTTGCCCCTCCCGTTGCACCTAACCTCTCTATCCCCACGACCATCGCAAAAGGACAATAATCCCTCGCCCCACCCCAACCCTCCCAAACCCCCACCATCCCTCTTTCATATCGCCAAGTGTATTAATTTGAACAGCGAACCCGAGAAGCACTGCCCTATAAACAGAACTATCGGTAGCCTGTTGTCATAGTCAAAGCCGAACGATATAACATAAGCACATTAAACAAAAAACTTTTTCTACAAACAGACTGACTGGTGCCCTACAGACACCGGTCAGCTCAGACTGTCGATAAACCTCTTGATTATATAAAAATGGGGTCGCAGGGGCGTAGC
>OGCQ01002399.1_pt1 | contig 19328 bp, 19 predicted proteins | sample 1570161 | NCBI WGS metagenome assembly OGCQ01 (sample SAMEA4384402, study PRJEB24528) | human gut metagenome
TGGTCATAACCTGTTAAGTGTAACACAGAATGCGCAATAAGAAAAGCATATTCTCGCATCGGACTGTGTCCGTACTCTTCTGCCTGTGCAAGAACTTTCTCTTTTGATATCACAATATCACCAAGCGTCAGTTCTCCGCTTTCAGGATCGAAACAATCTTCTTGTTCTTCCAGGAAGTCAAATGTTCCAGGTTCCGGATAATCGATCATAGGGAAAGACAATACATCAGTTGCTCTGTCGATTCCTCTGAATTCCTTATTCATCTCATGAATCTGTGCATTTTCTGTCAGGAGCAGGTTTACTTCTGCCTCATAAGGGCAGCCTACATAATCCAGGGCTTCTTCTACTACTCTTTTTGCAAGTGCTTCACATTCAAGTGGAAGTTTCACATCCCCTTCTTCTTCAAAATATAATGTCATGATCTTCGCCTCTTATCTTTTCCTTTGTATTTAGCATCATTTCCACGACGGTTTTCGTGTTTGCTTTCATAATCTTCGTATGCTTTTACGATTCTTTGTACCAGCGGATGACGTACAACATCTTTGCTGGTAAGGTGGCAGATACTGATATCTTCGATATCTTTTACAACTCTTGTTGCCACATCAAGTCCCGATACCTGACCGGATGGCAGATCCTTCTGTGTTGCATCACCTGTAATGACAACTTTTGAGCCAAATCCGATTCGTGTAAGGAACATCTTCATCTGTGCCGGGGTGGTATTCTGAGCTTCATCCAGAATAATAAATGCATTATCAAGCGTACGCCCACGCATATAAGCAAGCGGTGCCACTTCGATCAGACCTTTTTCAGAATTCTTCATAAAACTTTCTGCGCCCATGATCTGATACAGTGCATCATAAAGTGGACGTAAGTACGGATCGATCTTACTCTGAAGATCTCCCGGAAGGAATCCGAGTTTTTCTCCTGCTTCGATTGCAGGACGTGTCAGAATAATCCTTCCAACTTCGTTATTTTTAAATGCAGTGATTGCCATTGCCATCGCAAGATATGTCTTACCGGTACCGGCAGGCCCAAGTCCGAAGACGATCATCTGTTTGCGGATTGCATCTACATATTTTTTCTGCCCAAGGGTTTTGGGTTTGATCGGCTTTCCCTGTAATGTATGGCAGATAATATCCTTATCGATCTCCAGAACATTTTCTTCACTGTCTTCCATTACAAGCGCCAGTGTATAATCTACATTCTGTTCCTGAATCGTGTTGCCCCTTTTGGAAAGTTCAACAAGCTGATCCAGCACTTTTTTTGCTTTTTCCACCTTAAGAGCATCTCCCATGATCTTTACACTTTCACCTCTCGCGATCAGTGTTACATGAAGAGCCCGTTCTATTTTCTTTGCATATACATCGAACTGCCCGAACACATTCGCTTCATGTTCTGCAGGTATATCGATGACTGTTTCCATTAATCCCATGCATTAATCTCCATTCTTTGTTTCTTCTTCCGAAGAATTTTCTATCGGAATCGGTACAGACGGCATCTTTCTGCCAACGGAACACCTGATCTTTAGTGTTCCCTTTGCATAATACGTCTCAGACCCTGTGTATATTTTAACATCATTCTGGATAATTTCTACCCCTTTTTTCTCCAATTCTTTACAGTAATCCTGAAAATCTGCCGATAATATCATTCTGGCATCTGCTTTGGTATACTTCTTATACATTTGGCGGTAAGGCGTTATCGTGCTTTTTTCTAATGTCACCGGAATTACATTGGCAATCTGATATTTTTTCTGATCTACATGTTTTTCGAAGACCGGATATTGATTGTTTTTAGATTCAGTCGTGAAATAATGCCTGCCAAGACGGATTCCGTAATTTCTTTTCTGGAGAAAGTAAAATCTTGAACGGTAATATTTTTTCTGTATATATTGTCTGGTTAACTCTTTCTGATATGTAATGGCTTTTTCTCCTGTTATGTCTGCATCTGCATTTTTCAATCTGTAACCGGTAATCTCTTTTTCATCATTACAGATTGGAATCTGACCAGACACAAGGATAGCTCCTTTTTTCACTTTTGTCCCCCGCTGTACCATAGGAGTGCCGGTACGCGTTATAATATCTACAATTGTGCAGTCCGTATCTGCAATAATATCTTTTCCTTCTTCGTTATTGTCTGAACTGATTTTTGAACTGTCCGTAAAATCGTCTTCATTTTCCTTTATTCGGATGACAAGACGGCATCCATCCACGGAAGCGGAAACCCATATGATCCTGTCGTACTTTTTTCTGAGATCCTGCACGATCTTTCTACAGTTTACATCTGATTTTTTCATACCGTCTTTGACGTTTTCGGACGAAAGGAATCTTTTCAGCGTATCATCTGTATAAGAGAGATTCCCACTGATATCTATGCCCCAGATAAAACGTGTCATAAAAAGGATCAGACCGGCACAGATAAGAAAACCAGACAGCAGTATGTGACGTTTACGGTATCTGTGTAAAAGAAAAGGAAGACCACTGCGGCGTATGATGCAAACCTTCGTACCGGTCTTCCTTACGATCTCTTTCAGTCTGCGAAAACCATCAATCGTAAGATTCATCTCATATGAACCGCAGACCCGCTTCAGATCCCATATATAAATATTTTTATAACGGCAGGCATTCAGAAAACGTTCCGGCGAATATCCGGTTATCCGTATCCTGACATAACCTTTCAAGTACCAGATCAGCTGTTCAAACACGACGGTCCCCTCCTATAGTTGATACTCAATTGTTCTGATGTGACCGTGAATCTTCATCTCGTCATTTGTATAATATATAACTTCCAGTTTTTTCCCAGTGATTTTGATCTGACCACTTTTGGATTGAAGCCTTATTATCTGATCTGTATATTCTGTCATTCCTCTGTAATTTTCCACACAAAGATCATTTGTTCCGGTAATCGTAAGAATCGGGAGCCCCATTGCTACATCTTTTGGGACTCCCGACATCTCCGCCGCTTTTTCTTTCCATTCCTGACGTTTCATAAAAATACCGTGCTGGTAATTTGTATTACTCTATGCTTTTTCGCCGGAATATATGCATGGCAATTCAGTTACCTCTTTTTAAAGTTCGTGATATGCCTGTGTGTAAAAATACTCCTGTGAATTCAGTGGTGCCTCCTCATTAATTACACGATGATAATTTCCCTCTGCATCCAGATATCTTGCTTTCTGGTTGTCTGCAAGCATAATATCGAACATATCCTGTAATTTATTCTGCAGTCTTTCATCGTATACAGGCGCTGCCACTTCCACACGTCTGACTGTATTTCTTGTCATAAAATCTGCGGATGCAATATAGTATTTCCTGCGCTTACTGTTTCCGAATATATAGATTCTCGAATGCTCCAGGAATCTTCCGACAATGCTGATGATACGAATGTTTTCTGTCTTTCCTTCCACACCAGGGATCAGGCAGCAGATTCCACGGACAACCATATCGATCTTCACACCTGCTTCGGAAGCTTCGATCAGTTTATCGATGATCTTCTTATCTGTAAGAGAATTGAGCTTAAATCCAGCATAAGCTTCTTCTCCATTTCTTGCATGTGCAATCTCTTCATCCAGCATGGCAAGTACTTTATTCTGCAGACATTTCGGTGCAACCAGAAGATGTTCACTGTGCTCTACAACTTCACCCTTTGACAAAGCCTGGAATACATTGGAAGCTTCCAGTCCGATCTCTACGTTAGCTGTCATAAGAGAAAGGTCGGTGTACAATCTGGATGTCTTTTCATTGTAATTACCGGTACCAATCTGTGTAATGTACTCTACCTGACCTCCGTTTTTGCGGGTGATCAGACACAGCTTGGAGTGCACTTTATAGCCATCCAGTCCGTAGATCACCTGACAGCCGGCATCCTCCAGAAGTCTGGACCAGCCGATATTATTTTCCTCATCAAAACGGGCTCTCAGTTCTACCAGCACGACAACTTCTTTTCCATTCTCGGCTGCTTCGATCAATGCCTCTACCACTTTACTCTGCTTCGCCACACGATACAGGGTCATCTTAATGGAGATGACATCCGGATCTTCGGCCGCTTCCGTCAGCAGATGTAAGAACGGACGGATGGATTCGTATGGGTAAGATAACAGTTTGTCTTCTTCCCGGATCTGTTCTATGATACTTTTTCCATCCTGGAACTGGTCAGAGCGCTGCGGTGTACGTTTTGGAAAATATAATTCCGTATGCTTTCTGAGAAGATCCTGGATCTGGAATACAAACGACAGATCCAGTGGTGTTGAAGATATGAATACATGGCTTTCATCCAGCTCCAGATATTCACATAATACGACAATTCCTTTTTTGTCGATATCTCTGGAAAGTTCCAGACGGATCGGTGCCAGTTTCTTTCTCTGCTTAATCAGCCCTTCCATAAATTCACGGTAGTCCAGATCTTCGTCGTACAATGCATCTGCATCGATATCGGCATTTCTTGTGATACGGAGTAAAGATTTTGATTTGATCTTATATCCTTTGAATACCGCCGGTGCGAAATGCAGAATCAGTTCTTCGGCGAGCATATAGGTGCCCTGCATTCCCGGAACTGCGATCAGGCGTCCGAAGATGTTGCTGGTGCATGGAATAATTCCCAGACGGTCTTTCTTGCCCTTGGAGCCAAGTACGGCTACGGCATAGATTTCTTTATTTCTAAGGAATGGGAATGGCTGTCTTCTTCCTACAACAGTAGGCGAGATCAATGGTGCAATCTCGGATTCAAAATAACGCTCGAGATATGCAGCCCCTTCTTCATCGAGTTCATTGAAACGTAAAATGCGGATGCCTTGTTCTGCCACACGTTCCATCAGTTCTTCATAGACCGCTTCTTTGCGTTTATTGATTTGTTTTGTGCGTTTTAAGATTGCATCAATCTGCTCCTGTGATGTCATGCCTGTCTTATTTTCACGGATCTTTTTGTCAAGAAGTGTCTGGTCATATAATGATCCCACACGTACCATGAAAAACTCGTCCAGATTGCTCTGATAGATCGATGCAAATGTCAGTCTCTCACATAATGGGACTTCTGGATTTTCAGCTTCTTCCAGTACACGTTCATTGAATTTCAGCCAGGAAAGTTCCCGGTTCATATATATGCTGCTCATAGTGTTTTCTCACCTTTCTCTGTGTATTTTTCACTTTTTTCTTTTCCGAAATATTCATTCCAGTATTCCTAATATAGCATAGCATTCCCCGACTTATATTAGATATATGTTAAATCTATGTTAAATCAGCCCGCCGGGAAAGGCAGGCTGATAAACAGATTATATTTTGGTATATTATTTTAATGTTACATTTAATTTTACCGGCTGATGATCGGTATATTCGAACTGTGTGTCGATATTTTCCACTTGATCGATCTTCAGATTATCCGAAACGATGAAGCCATCCAGTACATATACCTGTGAATCATCATAGTTACCGCTGTATGGTCCGTTTAACAGGCGGCAGGTCGGTACATTATCGGATACTGCATAAGAAAATCCTTCCGGGATATCTTCTTTTCCGACCTTTCCCGGAACCCAGCTGTCTTTATCGTGGATCGGATAGGTGTCCATTCCATCAAATGTCTGGTTAAAGTCCCCGCCGGCAATCACATAATTTCCTTTTTCATACTCTTCTTTTAACTTCTTCACCAGAACTTTCCGCTGCGCGATCTTACCTTCTCCGCTGTCATAAGCTTCCAGATGAAAATTGATCAGAACCAGCTCTTTGTCACTGCCTTTTATCGGAATTCTTGTTTCCAGCATACAGCGCTTAAGATTGCAGGTTTTTACCGGCCATTTGAAAGATTCCGGAAGTGCGATTCTGGAAGCCTCCGATACTTTGTAATCAGAATATGTTACCAGGCCGCTTTCAACTTTACCGATCGTCGGAAGCGGGTATGGGACATATACGCATTTGAAATTACATGCAAAGATTCCATCTACACCCAGTGCTTTTTCGTAGTAAGCTTTTTCGTTGATGTGATAAGATCGTTTGGAATCAATGTCTACTTCCTGAAGAAAACAGACATCGGCATCTGCATCATTCAGAATGCCGGCAATTCCTTTCATATTGTGCTTTACCAGATCTTTCGTCTCCGGCATGACTTTACTTCCGCCGTCCATAAAGAAATCTTCGTCTTTGCTAAGTCCGGCATATCCGGTATTATAGGTCAGGATCGTCATCGAATCTCCCGTAGATATGGACTGTTTTCCACTGGTTGTGTTCAAAGTCTCTATCTGATCCGGACGGTATTCCAGCGCTGTCAGAATGGCAACAGCCGCCAGGAGAATCAATACAATTCCAAGTATGATTCCACCTAAGATCTTCCCGAATTTTTTCATGTTGTACCTCCGTGTTTTTTATCTTTTGGCAGATACCAAAGTAACATAGTAATTATATCCGCCTGATATATTTATCTATTATAACAGTAGTTTTGTAGAAAATCCATTCATAAACCGAGGAAAATACGGACAATTTCACGGTGGTTTTTCTAGGATATCGGTGTTATAATGAGCCATATTATGTAAGGAGGCGATTATCTATGGCTACACCACTTCTTGTGTTGATCATATTGGCAATTGTGATTATTGCATCAATCATAACATCTGTTGTCACGTATGTTATTTTATCCGGGAGAAATAAAAGAATCCGCCTGGCAGAGCAATACCGCCAGCTTGGTATTACAGAACAATATCTGAAGATTCAGGATGAAATCGAGAGGATCATCCGTTACAAAGATATCAAACTTACAACGGCGTCACCTGTAAAGATGTCAAATCCGGAAGACGGACAGAATGAAAAAGAAACAGAATCAGGAACATTCGCAGATGACATCTGGTTCATCGTCCGCGGAAAGGACAGAAAGACATCTGAAAAGCTTCTGGAATACTGGCACTTCATCTGTGAGAATTCCGAATGGAAATGTATAGAGCGCAAGAAAAAAGGTTAAAAATCAGGAAAACCGACAATCTGTACCATACGGGAATCTGCTTCATTCGAAGCAGATTCCCGGGCACAGTCTGTCGGTTTTATTTTCTGTATTATTCTGCGTATTTTTATTTTTCGATAGTTTCTTTCTTATAAACTTTCTGCTGTGAAAATCCTCTTCCTCGCACTTCATTTACATTTCCAATGATCATAAATGCATGTGGGTCGATCTCCTGTACCAGCTGGTTCAGGCGCATAAGTTCACGATTGGAAACTACGGTAAGGATCATCGGCTGATCGTTTCTCAGATATCCGGTCTGTGTATAGACCAGTGTCGTTCCGCGGTCAAGACGTTCCTGGATCAGACGGTTCAGTTCTTCGTATTTTTCAGTCATGATCTCTACTTTTGTTCTGGTAGATCCCATCAGCAGTACCTTGTCCAGAATGACGGTATAGATCAGTACCAGTAAGATACCGTATACAATCTCTTCTTTGTTGGTGAAAAGCATCTGTGAGATCAGGATTATAAAATCAAATACATACAGCATCACAGATACCGGAAGTCCGAACTTTTTGTTGAGAACCAACGGCGGAATATCCATTCCCCCGGTCGATGCACCGCAGCGTATTACAATTCCGATTCCCATTCCGATCATCAGACCGCCGCAGATTGTTGATAACATCTTATCGTCTGTTACATTCTGAAGTGCCGGTATCTGTTCGAGCACACCCAGAATAACCGGGTAATAGAATGTACTGACCAGTGTTGTAAGTGCAAATTTCATTCCAAGGACAGCCGCTCCAAGTAAGAACATCAATGTATTGAAGATTAATACAAATGTATGGATTGGAAGCCCGAAATAATGGTGGATTGCAATACCCAGTCCTGTCGTTCCGCCCGTGATCATATCATTTGGCAGAATAAACATGACGATCGCCAGTGCATAAACTGTATTCCCCAACAAGATCATACACAGATTTTTTAAATTCACTTGCTTCATAGTATATCCTCTCCTGACATTTTCATCCTTATTAGTATAAAGGATGATATCTTTTGAAACAAGAATTTTTTATAATATCTTTTATATATCTGCAATTGTTTCTATAATATTTTCTTTTATTTCGGCATTTTACTTATGATATGGTTCATGGCTGATGATCCGGTAGCTTCGGTAGATCTGTTCCAGGAGGATCACCCGCATCAGCTGATGTGGAAATGTCATCTTTGAAAAACTTAGTGCATAATCCGAGCGTTTCAGCACTTCTTTTCCAAGTCCGATCGAGCCGCCGATGATAAATATAATGTGACTGGTTCCCTGGATCCCAAGCTTGTCAATCTTTTCTGCCAGTTCTTCTGAGGTCAGAAGTTTTCCCTTGATTTCAAGTGTAACGACGTAGGCATCGTCCTTGACATATTTGAGAATCCGCTCTCCTTCTTTGTCGCGGATACCATCTTCTACGGTCTCACTTGCATTGTCCGGAGTCTTTTCATCTGCTACCTCGATGATCTCCAGCTTACAGTAGCGGCTTAGACGTTTGCTGTATTCTGCGATTGCATCTTTTAAATATTTTTCTTTTATCTTTCCCACTGTGATTAATGTTATCTTCATTCTATTGTTCTTTCTATCTCTGCTTTTTTTAATTTTAACTATAATTAATAATCTTTCGAAAAACTAATTTCTGCACATCTATTCTGCTAATAATTTTTCTGCCTTAGTGATTAGTGTTCTTCTATTCTGTTATCTGATACATATATAATTCATGTAATGCTCTTGTTGCGCAGATATATTTTGCCTGATTCAACATCGGGTTTCCGGCATCCTGGAACACACCGAATACCTGGTCGAATTCCAGACCTTTTGCAAGATAAAAGGTCGTGACGGTAAGTCCTTTTTTGAATACGGAACTGTTGCGGTCGATATAATGCACTTCTTCGCCGCGGGCTTTTAATATCTGGTATAAGGTGGATGCCTCTGCTTCCGTCATGGTAATAATGGCAGCAGTCTCATACTCGTCTTCTCCAAGTTTGGCTTTTGAAAGGATTTCATCCAGAACTGCATCTTCTGTCTGGAATTGTTCTTCTACCACTTCTTTTCCATGACGTTTTAAGAGTTCTACGTCTTTGACACCAGTCAGTTTTTCGGCATATCTGGCAATCTCCATTGTATTCCGGTAACTTTTATTCATCACGATCTTGCGGATCTTCTGATCAAATACGCCCGGAAGGAACTGCAATACATCACGCATCTGTTCATCTAAAGTCTGTGCTTTATCACCGAGAATGGTCATCCGGCATTTGAAGATTTGATTCAGGATCACATACTGCAGATAAGAATAGTCCTGCATTTCGTCAATAACCAGATGCTTGATGTGATTATGCACAGCTTTTCCGGTCAGGCGGTACTTCAGATACAATACAGGAAATACATCTTCGTATTCCAGTTTGCGCTTTTCATATTCGACATCCGGAAGTGACGGGTATCCGCATTCTTCCAGAAGCCAGCCGTATATCTTGTAGATGTCCTTTGTTACATACATCTTATCGAATTTCTCCTGTACGATCAGGAGCTCTTCTTCCGAAAGATCACGTCCAAGTAATGTCTCGTATTCATCAACACAATAATCTCTGATTGCATCCATCCGGCTGAGCAGAGGTGCATTCTGGAATTTGAAATAAAAGAGATTGATCAGTTCTTCTTCTGTCTTCTGAATTCCTTTATATTCGATTGCACGGAAATCCATCAGTTCATCTTCCAGTCTTGCAAGGAATCCTTCCATCATTCCGACAAAGCCTTCCAACTGCTTCTCTTCAAAGCGTTCTGTCAGATACGGGTCCTGAAGCTTCATGGTTCTTTCCAGCTGGTCATAGCGGTCTTCACAGTCCGGAACGATACCTTTCAATTCCCGGTATGCGAACAGGTCAAAACTCATCTCCTGAATATTTTCCTCGCCCAGTTCCGGAAGAATATGGGAAATGTAATCTGAAAATACACTGTTTGGAGAAAGGATCAGTACATTAGAGGATTTCAAATGCTCTCTGTCATGATACAACAGATAGGCAATCCGGTGTAAAGCAACGGAAGTCTTACCACTTCCGGCAGCACCCTGGATCGCAAGGATACGGTCATGTGTATTACGGATGATCGCATTCTGTTCTTTCTGGATCGTACGGACGATGTTTTTGAGCTGTACATCACTGTTCGTTCCCAGCTCCTGCTTTAAAATATCATCATCGATCTTGGTATCGCTTTCGAATGCATAGACCATCTTTCCATTTTTCACTTTGTACTGCCATTTGGCGGCAATTTCACCTTCGATCAGTCCGGCTGGTGCCTCATAAGATCCAGGGCCTTTGTCATAATCGTAAAAAAGCCCGCTGACCGGTGCTCTCCAGTCATAGATCAAAGGCAGCATACCCGTACGTTCCGCAAAGTTACCGATGCCGATATAGAATATCTCCGGTTCGTCTTCGCCATCATAGATAAAATCCACACGTCCGAAAAACGGAGCTTCCAGCATTTTACGAAGCCGGTGCTGCATCTTCAGTTTTTCCTGATTGTCATTGACCTGGTGTAAAAGAGCTTGCTGGTTGTCATAATTTTCATAGCCGTATTCATCCATCTCGGTGTAATTCTCCCAGTAGTATTCATTCATACTCTGGATGTCTTTCTGTCCGGCTTCGATGGATGCATCTACTTCGGCCAGGCGTGTGCGGATCTTCTCTGTTACTTTATTTAAAAATATCTTTCCGTCTGTTAAATCTAATTCTGTCATAATCTCCAACCTGTCTTTTTTTGTTTTATCCTTACATATCAGCAGGATTGATTTTCAGCTGTTTTCAGCATTAAATGTGTCTTACAATCATACCACATATATCTGTTTTTATTCAAGTCCGGATGTACTGTCTGCAGGACCTGCTACTGGCAGCTTTTTACGAACGCATGGCAAGCAAAAAGAGATATACACCAGAATCATTCTCATGTATATCTCTTATATAATTACGTGTTGTACATATTTATGAGTGCTTATAACATCATCTTTTCACTGTGCACAAAGAATTAAGCATTCTTTTTAGACAGATATTCGTGGATACCTTTGGCTCCTGCTTTACCTGCACCCATAGCAAGAATTACAGTTGCAGCACCTGTTACGGCATCTCCACCTGCGAATACGGCAGCTTTTGAAGTCTGTCCGTTCTCTTCCTCTGCTACGATACATTTTCTCTTGTTTGTCTCAAGTCCCTTTGTTGTAGAAGAGATCAATGGGTTTGGAGATGTTCCAAGAGACATGATAACAGTGTCTAATTCAATCTCATATTCAGATCCAGGGATCTCGATCGGACGTCTTCTTCCGGAAGCATCCGGTTCACCGAGTTCCATCTTGATTACTTTCATACCTTTTACCCATCCATTTTCATCGACGAGGATTTCTTTTGGATTGGTAAGAAGATCGAACTGTACGCCTTCTTCTTTTGCGTGATGTACTTCTTCTACTCGTGCAGGAAGCTCTGCTTCACTACGACGATATACGATATGTACTTCTGCGCCAAGACGAAGTGCTGTTCTGGCAGCATCCATAGCTACGTTACCACCACCGACAACGGCTACTTTCTTGCCTGCTGCGATTGGTGTATCGTAAGAATCATCGAATGCCTTCATCAGGTTACTTCTTGTCAGGTATTCATTTGCTGAGAATACTCCGTTAGCTGTCTCGCCAGGGATTCCCATGAACATAGGAAGACCTGCTCCGGAACCGATGAATACAGCTTCAAAATCTTCCTCTTCCATCAACTGGTCGATGGTTGTAGATTTACCGATAACAACGTTTGTCTCGAATTTAACGCCAAGCTCTTTGACTTTTTCGATTTCTTTCTTAACAACTTTCTGCTTTGGAAGACGGAATTCAGGAATACCATATACCAGAACACCGCCAAGTTCATGCAGTGCTTCGAATACAGTTACTTCGTATCCGAGTTTTGCAAGGTCGCCGGCACAGGTAAGTCCTGACGGGCCGGAACCAATGACTGCTACCTTATGTCCGTTTGTCTTTTCTGGTTTTTCCGGTTTGATATCATTTTCCAGTGCATAATCTGCGACAAATCTTTCCAGTTTACCGATAGATACTGCATCACCTTTGATACCACGGACACACTTGCTCTCGCACTGTGACTCCTGAGGACATACACGTCCACAGATAGCAGGAAGTGCAGATGACTGTCCGATCACTTTGTAAGCTTCTTCAATATTGCCATCTTTGATCTGTGCAATGAATGCAGGAATATTGATGGATACAGGACATCCCTGGATACATCTTGCATTCTTACAGTTCAGACATCTTGTTGCCTCTTCCATTGCTTCTTCTTTATTATATCCATAACATACTTCTTCAAAATTCGTAGCACGAACCTTTGGCTCCTGCTCTCTTACAGGAACTTTCTTTAATACATCTGCCATTACTCGTCACCTCCGCACTGACCACATCCGCCATGATGTGTGTCGCCTTCCTGTAATTTCAGCATTGCACGACCCTCCTGAGTCTTGTACATCTGCTGTCTCTTCATAGCCTCATCGAAGTTGACAAGGTGTCCGTCAAATTCCGGACCATCTACACATGCGAACTTGATCTCATCGCCTACATGCAGACGACAGGCTCCGCACATACCGGTTCCATCTACCATGATCGGGTTCATACTTACAACAGTAGGGATTCCCAGTTTCTTTGTAAGAAGACATACGAATTTCATCATGATCATTGGACCGATCGCGATACATACGTCGTATTTATTACCTTTTTCTACCAGTTCTTCTACCATTGTCGTAACCATTCCGGCATGACCGTAAGAACCGTCATCCGTACATGGATAATAATTACCAGATACTGCTTCCATCTCTTTTTCAAGGATCAGCATATCCTTTGTCTTGGAACCGATGATAACATCAGCATCTACGCCGTGCTCATGCAGCCATTTTACCTGTGGATAGACAGGTGCTGCTCCGACACCGCCTCCTACGAACAGGATCTTTTTCTTCTTCAGTTCTTCGATATCTTCTTCTACGAGTTCTGAAGCATTTCCTAACGGACCTGTGAAATCGCGGAAATAATCTCCTGCTTTTAATTCTTTCATTTTTGTTGTGGATGCTCCGACCGGCTGGAATACGATTGTGATCGTTCCGGCTTCTCTGTCATAGTCACAGATTGTAAGTGGGATTCTTTCCCCTTTTTCATCCATCTTTACAATGACAAACTGTCCCGGTTCACAATGTCTTGCTACACGAGGAGCTTCTACATCCATCAGAAAGATGTTAGCAGTTAATTGTTCTGCTTTTAAAATTTTGTACATCTTATTTCCTCCTAATTCCCAATATTACTATTATCATAATACGGCTTGTTCTATTTCGCAAGTAAAACCATATTTTTCAAAAAATGTCGATAAAATTGTTCAAGATTTATTTTATTGTATATGGAATAGATTTTGATTTTTATACCAAAGTACGCAAAACGGCTGTCACATAAACCTATGTGACAGCCGCCGTTATCTGATTTTTGTTATTTAAAAATCAACTTCTGTTCCATAATATGTACATGTAAATAATTTAGCCATTGTTGCAGGATCAATTGCTCTTGGATTAGATCCTGTACAGGCATCACCAACTGCAAGTTCTGCAATCTTATCCAGTTTTTCTTTGAATTCCTCTTCGTTGATTCCGAATTCTTTCAGAGTCTTAGGAATATTCATCTTTGCATTGAACTCATCAATCTTTGCACACAAGCTGTTGATCAGAGCTTTTTCTGATGTTCCAGGAAGTCCCATTCTGCGTGCAATCTCTGCATAACGTGATGCAGCCACTTTATCTTTTGCATTGTATTTGATTACATATGGCAGATAGATCGCATTAGCACATCCGTGAGGAATATGTCCGGTTGAGAATGCTGCTCCTGTCTTATGAGCCATAGAATGTACGATTCCAAGTAATGCATTCGAGAATGCCATACCAGCCAGGCACTGTGCATAATGCATCTGCTCTCTTGCTTCCATATTCAGGTTATAAGATGCCGGCAGATAATCCAAAACCATCTCGATTGCCTGCAGTGCAAGTGGATCTGTAAATGGACAGTTGAGTGTTGATACATAAGCTTCGATCGCATGTGTCAGTGCATCCATTCCTGTGTAAGCAACCTGTTTCTGAGGAAGTCCTTCTACCAGTTCAGGATCAACGATTGCAACGTCTGGTGTGATGTTAAAGTCTGCCAGAGGATATTTGATTCCTGTATTGTAATCTGTGATTACGGAGAATGCTGTTACTTCTGTTGCAGTTCCTGATGTAGATGGAATGGCTGCAAATTTTGCTTTCTGACGAAGTTCAGGGAAACTGAATGGCGTGATGATATTCTCAAATGTCTCATCCGGATACTCATAGAATACCCACATAGCTTTAGCCGCATCGATTGGAGATCCACCGCCCATTGCTACGATCCAGTCAGGCTCGAATTCCTGCATTACTTTTGCGCCCTTCATAACAGTCTCTACAGACGGATCCGGTTCTACACCTTCAATCAGTTTGACTTCCATTCCGCCTTCTTTCAGGTAGTTCACTGCTTTATCCAGGAATCCCTGACGCTTCATAGATCCGCCGCCAACTACGAGGACAGCTTTTTTACCTTTCAGATTCTTTAATTCGGATAAACATCCTTTTCCGTGATAAACATCTCTTGGTAATGTAAATCTTGCCATTTCAAACACGCTCCTTTTAAAATATTGTGTTAATCTTTTAACACAATTGTACTACTCGCGAATTTCTTTTTCAAGTCTTTGGGGCGATAAAATTGTGATTTTTTTAATATTATAGTGTATTTCTTCTATCTGTTTGTTACTTCTATATAACAAATGTATATTTAGAAGATTTTTTTCCGATTTATAGCTTTTTGATGTTTGTTAAAATATCTCTTATCTTAACTACTTTTAGTTGTATTTTTGTTGCTTTTCTGTTGTAACAAAATATCTTAGTTTTAAAAATTTTAAAATCTGCAAAAATTCTTTTCTGTTTCAAAAGATTTCGCTTATTTAATAACGATTAAAAATCATTGATAAGCATTAAGTATTACATATTTTTGCCAAAAGCTTTGTTAAAAATGTAACACTAAAATTAAATTAATAAATAAAAATTTGAATTGTCAGAATAGTTTAAAATAAATATTCCTGAATGAACGAAATATCATATACAGGTATGGTTCTTTCTGTTGAGTCCAGTTTTAATGACTCAATAAATGAGTTCATTACTTCACTTGTATCATAGATGATGACCTCTGGTTTATGAATGACATAAACTTCATTTGTAAATTCTTCTGAATAATGACCTAATATCTCCGATACTACTTTCATGTTCATATTGTTTTGATCTAACAGTGTTGCATAAGTGTGCCGTAAATCGTGCCATACATGTTTTGTACAATCAATATTACATTTCTTCATTAGTTTCTTAAAATAATAATACGGTCTTGCGATTGCCTTCCCGTGATCCCTAAACAAAACAAAATCTAAGTTTTCATCAAATTCCGGATCATTTTTCAGTGTTTCTTCATATCGTGCTCTTGCCAGATACAGCTCATCCATAGTCATTGACCTGACGGGTATTCCAGATTTCATCAATCATCAGCTGCCAGTTTTGTTCCAGCACAATCAGATCTGTGAGGTTGCCTACCAGATTGCCAAAGTGCTGGTAACTGAGCCACGGCAGTTCATCGTCCTTGTCTGAATAATCCGGGCTCCGTGTCCCGGCTGTCCGGACTCAGGGGTTCTTCCGCACGGGAATATTCACATACTATTTTATTTTTCTATTTTCATTGGAATACTCAGTCAGAGACACTGTAAATCATCTTAAAGCACTTGCCATTATCGTAGTAATTGAATACGATTCATGAACAAGGTTTATTTTATATAAGCACTTGCAAATCAGCACCAGTTTGTAATTATTTCATTATAAAATTGTTCCTTATCTCCGGTTCTCTTCAGGTCTTCCTTTACTTTTCCATCTTTTAAGAAAATAATTCTATCACATGAACTTGCTATAATAGGATCATGTGTTACAAGCAGAATTGTTTTCCCCATCTTCTTATTAATCTCTTCTAAAGTATGTATTACAACCTCTGATGAGGCAGAGTCCAGATTTCCTGTTGGTTCGTCCGCCAAAATTAAATCGGGATTGTAGATTAATGCGCGGCAAATCGCAGTTCTTTGTTTTTCTCCTCCTGATAATTCATATGGTTTTTTATCCAATAAATCCGCAATTGCAAACTTCTCAGCCATTTCTTCACATTTTTTCTTACTCTCCTGAACATCTGCCTCATCCAAAATAAGTGGAAGCATAATATTTTCTTTTATAGACAGACTATCCATAAGATAATAATCCTGAAATACAAAAGCAATCTCTGTTCTTCTAAGTCTTGCCAGTTCAGCCCGGTATATATCTTTTGTATCTTTATCTTTGTAATATATTGTTCCGTCATCTGGTTTGTCTAACATTCCCACTGCCTTTAATAATGTAGTTTTTCCACAACCAGAACGTCCCATAATCCCTACAAATTCACCTTCTTCTATCTCAAATGAAACATTATTTAAAACAGGATAAGTAATGATTTCTCCTGTTCGGGAAGTTGAGTAATATGCCTTTTTTAAATTTTCCACTTTTAAAATTTTTTTACTTTTTTCCATTTCCACTATCTCCCTCTATTTTTCTAATATTTCTATAAGCAAATATAAAAATAAAAACAGCAAAAAGCAACCATATAGCACCAACAATCAAAATTATTCCTTTAAAGTATCTATGAACCCACTCAATCTGTAAATGTTTCGCATACAAAAGCATACTACAATACAAAATTGAAATAATTGTGCCACATATAACAGGCAGTCCTCCTGATAGCAGACACTCTTTTATGATTCCCTTTCTGACTTTAGCAGAAGACATTCCTGATTGAATATAAAATCGGTATTTCCATTCTGTCTCCGGAAAATCACACTCCATTTTTATACTCAATACAAATATTCCACACAAAAGCATAATGATAATATTTCCCGCTGCTGAAGCCACGTATAAAAGCTTTGTTTTACTTCTTTCTAACAGCAGCTCTTTCTTCTCGTAAATCAGATTCCCATTATCCGCGTCAAAATAATTTACCTGGGAATGATCTTGGGCATACGCTTTTATTTCTTCGACAACTTTATCATAATTTTCAGGTATGTTCATCATAACAGCCATATTCGCCCCATCTGCTTTCACACAGTTCTTCTGATAATATTCGTCTGAGAATACAATAATATGTTCACATGTTTCACTTCCAAACACACCTGTTAGAATTCTGTCTTCTGTTCCGACAACCTTGAATTTTTCTGTAAAATACTGTACTTTAGGTGCTGCTACGCCTTTTATATACAACCATAAATCAGCCCTTGCTTTTCCTATATAAATTAATGGATTTTTTGTATTGTAACCAATTCCGACTTTGTTTCGTTCAAACCTCTCCCTTTGATATACAACAAATATTTCATTGTCTTTCAAATCTAGCGATTTTCCAGTCCATTTTTCATAAGTTGATGCCGGAATCCCCATATGTTCAGCAATATCTGTCGTTGTCACTCTAGCACATGGTACTTTTCTCAGTTCAACCCCTTCATCATCTGTTAAATGATTCAAAAATTCTTCGTCATCCGTATTTGCCATCCATACCAAGTCAAACGGATAATTCTTCGGTTCGGTAATCGGAAGGTTATCCAATAATTTTATAGAAAAATCCGTCATAATAATTACAAGAAATGCTGCAACGACAAATGACATATTTATATTATAAAAGAATCTATGATACCAGTTTTCCAACCATGTAATTCGTTTATAATACTTCTTCTCTTTTTTATTCAACCGAACGAAATAGTATCCTGCCAAACTAATCATAAGCAGGCACATGCCCGCATTCAAAAATACAGTCGGAATACTTTGGGATATCTTTCCCCAATAAAACAACAGACTTATAAGGCCAATCAAGATCAAAAATATCCCAATCAGTAAAGTTTTCGGTCTCTTCTTCAGTGGTTTCCCGTTCTTTTTTCCAACAGTCAACAATGCATCCATTCCCAGACATGCTATCAATTCATCAAAAACAATGAATAGGATGCCGAAAACTTCACATGAAATCACCAATGTATTCCGCAGTGCAATAAATCCATAATTAACCTCTGTAGTAATTGTATTATAAAAGATATTTTGTAATACTGTTTTTGCACACTCTGCTAATATTTTTCCTAAAATCAAGCCACCAGTTACCGAGGAAAATATAATCCCTGCATATTCAAATCCAATAAACATATATCTATGCTTTTTCTTTAATCCCATCGTATCAAGCAGAACATAATCATAGGATTTTTTTTGTATGTACGAAATAATAACCAGTACCATTAATATAAACAAGAGAATATATGTCTCTTGAAAATTAATAAAAGTGTACATTTCTTCCACTATGCCAGAATTTTGTCCATGTATAATTCCTTCAATACTGTCACTAAATGCATATGATACATATATTGTCGAAACCATTAGTATACCACATAATATAACCAGTAAATAATGACCAAACTTATGTTTTAGTGTTTCAAAAAATATTTTTTTCATTATATATTCCCCCTCTATTTTGTTGGATATATACTAATAGCGTGGACTCCCTTATACCTATAGGCTTTTTCCGGCTCGATTCTTTTTTCTACACATAATTCCAGATAATCATCAACTGCTTCATGAAAATCCTGAATTAATTCCTTGGCACTTTCACCTTCGTAAGAAATGAGGGAATGAATGCCGAGGACTTTTCCATAGAAGAGTTGATCTTCTTCTGAAAACTCTACACTTCCGATATAATCTTTGTATTTCATAACGCTACTCATATCAGATCCTCCTGTTCAAGAAATTCTTTTAATTGCTTGATTTGATATTTTTTCAGTTCTTTTTGTGGGTGTGGTTTATGCAGCATAATATTTCCATGCAGTTTGTTTGTGAAAACTACCCGTGATCCACTGGTTTTTCCTTTATTGCTCTCCAAAAAATCTAAATATTCCAACAAGACTTTTGCATCTTCATAAGAAAATGATTTTGATTGAGCCTTAAGCTTTTGAATTAATTTTTCCTTTTTGCTCACTTTTTCTCCTATCTTTAGGATATACTGAAAATAAATTATGCGCAACTATATTTAGTTGCATTTTTCGTGTCCCTACTGTCTTTGCAGACAAAAAATTTTTCGCTCCTGTCTGCTTATATAGCGAGCCTCCTTCCTGTTATCTAAGTTTTTTTTGATGTTATGAACATTACAGTATTATTTTGGACCTGTTGACAAAGTAAAGAAAAAGTACCTTCTTTATGGTAAAATATATGT
>OGCQ01002402.1_pt1 | contig 19309 bp, 18 predicted proteins | sample 1570161 | NCBI WGS metagenome assembly OGCQ01 (sample SAMEA4384402, study PRJEB24528) | human gut metagenome
GCGGATTATTTACAATGCCGCATGAACTCTCATCCTTACCGCAACTGCCCTTACTTGGACATGTACTGCAATTTGCCATATTAATCAACTCACTTTCTCATGTATTGTAAATGGAAGCACCTATTTTGTCAACTTATCTACACAAGATCATTAAGATAAGAATGTCCCAGTGAAGGCAGTGCTACCTCAAAATTATCAGCAATTGTCGCTCCCAAGGAAGCAAAAGTTTCTGAATAAGGTAATAAGCCGAAGCCCTTCATTGAAGGTGAATAAGCGACAAACGGTACCATCTCTCTTGTATGGTCGGTTCCCTTATAAGTAGGATCATTGCCGTGATCAGCTGTGATGAGCAATAAATCATCTTCCTTCATTTTATCAAGCACAGTACCTAAAGCCTGGTCAAATTTCTCAATTTCCTGAGCATAACCTGCCGGATTGCGGCGATGTCCCCAAAGCGCGTCAAAATCAACAAGATTCACAAAGCATAAGCCAGTAAAATCCTTATCCATAAGCTCAATCGTCTGTTCCATGCCATGTACGCTGCTCTTAGATTTATATGCTTCAGTAATACCTTCAGTATCAAAGATGTCATTAATCTTACCTACGCTGATTACATCATATTGATGATCCTTTAACTCATTCAGTACGGTTCTGCCAAATGGCTTCAGCGCATAGTCATGACGGTTGCTGGTGCGGACAAACTCACCTTTTTTCTTTCCAACATAAGGTCTTGCAATGACACGCCCAACTTTCCATTCATCTTTCATGGTAATCTCTCTGGCGATCTCACAGCAGCGGTAAAGCTCCTTTAGCCCAAACGTTTCCTCGTTTCCGCAGATCTGAAGAACCGAATCCGCAGATGTATACACGATCATGTGTCCGGTTGCGATCTCTTCCTCGCCCAGTTCCTCTAAGATTTCGGTTCCACTCGCACTCTTGTTTCCAATCACTTTGTGACCGGTACGTTTTTCCAGTTCATCGATCAGTTCCTTTGGAAAACCGTGCTCGGTAAACGTCAAAAATGGCTTGGTAATATGAAGTCCCATCATTTCCCAGTGTCCGGTCATGGTATCTTTGCCGTTGCTGGCCTCACCAATCCGCATATAACGGCCAATCGGCTTCTCTATACCTTCCATAGAACCACCCTTATGCAGGTTCAGCATCCCAAGTTTCTGAAGATTCGGAATATCCAGAGTTCCCATCTTATCCAGAATATGTCCAAATGTATCTACACCCTTATCACCAAATTTCTCAGAATCAGGCATTGCACCGATTCCAAGTGAATCCAGAACAATCACAAATACTCTCTTATAAGTTTCCATAAGCATTCCCTTCTGCATATTGTCACAAAATCATGCCACATTATCCGGTCCAAATCCAAGTGGAAGAAGTTCATTTAAGGTAAAGACATCATATTTATCTTTGCTGACTGCCAGAATAATCTTAAATGTTTTCGGATCACAAAACTCCATCATTACCTGTCTGCACACACCACACGGTGCTGCATACTCTGTCAGGATTCCATCCTTACCACCCACAATACAGATAGCTTCAAATTCTTTTATCCCTTCGCTGACTGCCTTAAAAAAAGCTGTTCTTTCAGCACAGTTTGTTGGCGTATAAGCTGCATTTTCAATGTTGCACCCTGTATAATATGTTCCATTCTTTGCCAGAAGTGCCGCACCTACATGAAAATGTGAATACGGTGCATAAGAATAATCCAACTGCCTAATCGCCAGATCGATCATTTCTTCAATCTGTTTTTTATCCATAATTCTGCCTGCCTTTCTGATTCTCTCTGAACCATCAGGTTTTATTTTCTTTTTTCCTGTTCTTTATCTGCACGAATGAGTTCACGGACTGCATCTACTGCAACTTTGATTGCTTTGTCCGTATCATGCACTACCGGGTTTTCCAGTCCTGATTTTTCTCTTTCCTGATTGGCAATCACAAGAAAGCAGGCTCCTGCACGCACCCTTAAGTAATTTGCCACAACAAACAGTGCCGCAGATTCCATCTCAGAAGCAAGACAGCCAAGACGTTTCCATGCTTCCCATTTATTCATCAGTTCATAGCTGACCGGTTTTACTTCCGGTTCATGCTGGCCGTAAAATGAATCTTTAGACTGTACTACTCCTGTATGAAATTCACAGTGTTCTCTCTTTGCACCTTCCACAAGCGCGTTGATCACTTCCAGATTGGCCACTGCCGGAAATTCAATCGGAGCATACTCCTTACTGGTGCCTTCCATACGGATAGCGCCCGTTGCAACGACCACATCACCACTCTTTACTTCCGGCTGCATTCCGCCACAGGTCCCGATGCGGACAAAGGTGTCTGCTCCGCAGCGATAAAGCTCTTCCATTGCGATTGAAGCTGACGGGCCGCCGATACCGGTAGAAGTTACACTTACTTTTACGCCGTCCAGTGTTCCTGTATAAGTTACATATTCTCTGTTGTCTGCTACAAAAACCGGATCATCAAAATACTCCGCGATCTTTTTGCAGCGTTTCGGGTCTCCCGGCAAGATCACGTAACGGCCAACATCACCCTGACCTACCTGAATATGATACTGTTTGCTTGCATCTTCTGAATAATTTTTCATGTTCGCTTTCTCCTTTTCCGGTTGATAAGAACAATCATTTAATCTATATTAAGTATAAATGCCATTGAAAGCTTTTTCAACCATCCATTTCTGCGCTGTGTTCCTATTTCCGCCTGCCGGAAAGAAAAAAGCTGTACGATTTTCTCTCGTACAGCATTCTTTCTTATAAAACCATATGTTATTCTTTATGCAAGTCTGCTTCCTGCGCGCAGCATACGGAACATTCTTCTTGCTGCGCAAAGGTAAAGTTCCTCCGCATTTTCCAGTGCCTCGGGAAGTGTCATCACTCCGTTGATCGTTGTGATCATCGAGTCAATTCCATAATCGAAAATATCTTCAGCACCTGTTCCCATGCTGCCTACGATTGCCACTGCCGGAATGTTATGTGCCTTGCAGTGCATGCCAACGCCCTGCATAACTTTGCCGAATACAGACTGCCAGTCGGTCGCACCCTCACCGGTGACAACTATATCAACGCCTTCCAAACGTTTGTCAAAATCAACCAGATCAAGTACTGTTTCAATTCCTGATTTCAACGTTCCCTTCAGGAAAACCATCAGTGCTGCTCCAAGTCCGCCTGCTGCTCCAGCACCTTCTATCTGGTCCATATCGACACCAAACTGTGCTTTCAGGATATCACGGTAGTTCTGCATTCCTTTTTCCAGCTCATCCTGAATCTCAGGTGTTGCACCTTTTTGTTTTCCGAATGTATAGGTCGCACCGTCTTTTCCGCACAGAGGATTGGTCACGTCACACATTACCGTGAAATTGCATTCTTTTACAAGCGGATTCATATCGGATACATCAATCTTGCGGATTTTGATCAGATCTTCGCCACAACCTTTCAGCTCTTCCCCGTTTTCATCAAGGAAACGTACACCCAGTGCGCGGATGCAGCCGATTCCGCCATCGTTTGTTGCAGAACCGCCGATTGCTATGGAAATATCACGGAAGCCTTTATTTAAAGCGTCCAGGATCATTTCGCCGGTTCCATAGGAAGTTGTATATCGTGGATCTCTTTTTTCATCCGGTACCAGTGGAAGTCCGGATGCTGCTGCCATTTCCATGACTGCTCTTTTTTCATCCAGCATTCCGTAACTGCAGGTAAGTTCTTCCCACAACGGTCCATGCACTTTCAGTAAACTGCTTTTGCCGTTTACTGCCGAAAGAACTGCATCTGTCGTACCTTCTCCGCCATCCGCAACTTCTATGCTGTCACATATGCAGTCCGGAAAAATCTCCCGGGCTGCACATGTGAGTAATTCTGCTGTTTTCGGAGAAGACAGGGTTCCTTTAAAAGAATCTGACGCAAATAAAAACTTCATTGGATGTCTCCTCTCAAGATACAATTTTTGGTTCTCTGATTATAAGAACAGAGATAATATAAAGATTTCAACCATTGAACTGATACCAAGAATCAGGGTAGCAACGGTCTGCGTTTTATAACCTTTTTCTGGTGTCATTCCACCAAAGTTTGTAACAACCCAGAAATAGGAATCGTTTGCATGGGATACGGTCATTGCTCCTGCGCCGATAGCCATAACTGCCAGAGCGGTACGAACCGGTGTTCCAAGTCCGAGAACAGTAAGGATCGGAGCTACAATACCTGCAGTTGTTGTGATTGCAACTGTAGAAGATCCCTGTGCTGTTTTCAGGATTGCTGCAAGAATGAATGGGAAGAAGATACCAATCTTCTCAAGCAGTGCTGCATTCTGTGTAATGTAGTTGATCATATCTGTAGAAGATATTACTTTACCAAGTACACCACCTGCTGCTGTTACAAACAGGATTGGTCCTACAGTTTTCAGTGTTTCATTTGTAATATCATAAAAATCTGCCATCTTGCCTGCACCGGAAAGCTGAACAATTGCAAAGATCGTACCAACTGCCAGAGCGATGATCGGTGTTCCAAAGAACTGAAGAATGTCATTTGCTGTTCCCGTAAGTCCTGCCATGCTTGCGATAGAACCAAGTGCCATCAGGATAATCGGTACAAGGATCGGAGCGACCGCATTAAAGCTTCCCGGAAGTTTACCGTATTCAGCAACAAGTTCTTCATATGTTTTCTTCACATCATTTGCATTTGCTTCATCATCTGCCTGTACTTTTTTTCCGATATATTTTGCAAAGAAATAACCTGCAATCAGCGGAAGGATGGAGCAAAGAGCACCAAGTCCCATAACCAGAAGAAGGTTATCACCAACGCCCATAGTAGATGCTGCTGCAATCGGGCCAGGTGTCGGCGGGATAAATACATGCGCGATGTACAGACCGGAAGAAAGTCCGATTGTCATTGCAACGGAAGATGCACCGGTACGGTTTACAAGTGCTTTTCTGATCGGATTCAGGATAACGAAACCGGAGTCACAGAATACCGGGATAGATACAACCCAGCCCATCAGTTCCATGGCCAGTTCCGGGTGGTTTTTACCAACAATATGGATAACCATATCTGCCAGTTTCAGTGCGGCACCGGTTTTTTCAAGAATTGTACCGATGAGTGCACCGAGAATGATTACGATACCGATACTGGTGAATGTTCCGGAAAAGCCCTGTCCGATAACATTTGCAAGACCAAGCGTTACAGTTCCGTCATCTGCTGTCTGATTCACAAGCGGAATTCCGGCAACCAGACCGAGTAACAATGATACGGTCATGATGGAAATAAACGGATGAATCTTGAACTTTGAAATTGCTACAATCATTAATATTATCGCGATAACAAACGCGATGATAAGTGGAAAACCTGTCATACTAACTCCCCCTTTTCTCATTTGTTTACATCAGGTTTTTCATTAATGACATGAATTTTAGCAAACTAAGAAAAGGATTTCAAAGTATTCTGACACAAATCATTGCGCAATTTTTGTTCTCTGATACCAAAACAGATGTTTGTATTATTTTTTTCGCAAGAAAAGCTGTAAAAAGATCAAAAACCACTTATCCTCATATGAACTCTGTGGATTGACATTCAGTACATCACGGATTTTATTATACTGATAAAGGAAAGTATTTTTGTGCATATACAAAGCTTCGGATGCCTTCGCCGTGTTAAAGTTTGTATCTACCAGCGTGTTGATCAGTTCTTTACAGCTGTTCTGCATATCTTCCGGCAAAAGCTTTCCATATACATTAAAGATATGATCCAGTTCATCTTCTGGTACGATCGACTGAACGAAATCACAGATATGATCGTAAAAATAAACACTGTTGTGCCTGCTTTTTGTATTCTTTTCAAGCCACCTGCAATGCCGGTACGCATAATGATATTTTAAAAAGCTGTTCTGAAACGTACCGATATAAAACCGGCACACGATTCCCTCTCTCTGCATCCACTGAAGCGTACCCTGCAGATATTCCGCCAGAATGTACTTATACTCCGCGAACATTCTTTTTTCTGTGGAATCCATGGTCTTGAAAATCAGTATATATTTTTCATCGAGTGCAAAACTGATATCCTCGCTTTTGTGGAGCCTGCCTTTTTTGACAGATTCCAGAAAATCCTTCTGATACTGTGGCTGCTCCAGACAGCAGAGAATTGGGATACGGATAATGTCTTCGCGGTACTGCAGTTCCTCTGCAAGGCGACGGAGCCCTTTCGGATCTGCATGGTCTTCGGAAGTGATCATCTCAATAAAGCGTTCTTTCTTCGTCTGTCTGCGGATAGACTGTAATTTCTGCCTCTCGTATTTAATCAGCACCTCGATCGCCATCTTCGTGATATTTGCGACCGGCCGGATTTCTTCGGGCTTCCCCGAAACCCCGACTACGCCAATTCTTTTTCCATCGATCTGGATGACCATGTTAATTCCCGGTGCAGTTCCCTCATATTCTTCAGAATCCTCTACCATAATGACATCACGGTCATTATGCGTGATCACATAATCTGCCTCATGAAAAGTACCGACTCTCTTCGGATTAACGCTGGCAATGATGATTCCGTCCTCGTTCATGATGTTGACATTGTAACTGGTGTACTCACTGACTCTTTCAATCAGTTTCTTTGCAAGTGTCTCTTCTAACATGTCATGTCATCTCACCTTACTTTAATTTAAACTGTACATACACCGGATCATGGTCTGAATAAGAATAACCGGTATTGATATTTTGATATTTCAAACATTCAATATTGTCAGAAACAATAAATCCATCCAGTGTAACTGTATATGTCTCGCCCGGAATATATTCCATATCTGCATTACGTGCACTGTCCCACAGGGAAGCACGCTCTTCATCACTCAACTGGTCAATACAGAAAGAAAAATGATCCGGAAGTTCTCTTCTCGGGAACGGATATGCCCATGATTCTCTCTCTGTGGAATCGTCCTCAGCCGCCTTCAGATCATGGTTAAAATCACCTCCGCAAAGCACATAATTACCTGCATCGTATTCTTTCTTCATATCTGCCGTAAGCATCTGGATCTGGCCTTCCCGGATCTCGTCACTGTTTCCATAAGCAGACATATGAAGTTCAAAAATCACCAGTTCTTTTCCATCATCGACCGGAACGCGTGAAATACTGTAGCAGCGGTCCAGATCAAAAAACTTACTGAAAGAAGTGGACACCGGAAAACTTCTTCTCAGAGAATCCGTCACCGGATATCTGGAAAACAGCGCAAGCCCGGATTTACTGCTGCCATGCGGCTGTGTAAATGGATAAAACAGAAACGCAGAATCATAATTCTGTGCAAATACGCAGTCATAATCTGACATACAGTCTTTCAGAATAGAATATTCATTCACATGATAGCTTCTTGTAGAATCCAGATCTACCTCTTCGATCAATGCAAAATCCGGATCATAAGATGTAACCAGATCTCCGGCTCCCTGAACTGTCTCAAGAACGCTGTCTTTACTCTTTGCCCAGGAAGATTTCCCGCCATCCATAAAGAAGCTGAAATCCGGAGTGTATGCCCCAAAACCAATATTGTATGTAAGTGCAGAATACTCTTTGCCTGTTGTAAGTTTCGTATCTGCCTGCTCCACGCGGGACTCCACCTCAAGCGGCAGATTGTCTTCGATTCGATGATAGCTCGCATAAAGATAAATAAGATATGCAAGAAGTGCGATTACAAGAATGCCAATGATGATACCAATGATCTTAAAAAATTTTTTTATCCTTTTCATGGTTTTACCCTCGTTTCCTCGTTATCCACAGAAATGTACATGTAAATATGATTCCTTTTACGATTGATGTCACGGAAAGTGCCCACCAGATTCCGCTGAGTCCGATCAGACCACCCAGTATGATTGCAAGTGGAATTCTTGCACTGGTAAAGGTAATACTGATGATACTGCAAAGTCTCGTCCTGCCAAGTCCGGACAAGGCCCCGACGGTCGTCAGTTCCACGCACATAAAAGCCTCACTGAAACCAATGATCACCAGATAGCCGACAGCCGTTGCGACTGCTTTCGGTTCATGAAAAAAGATATCTGCAATTGCCTGAGGAAAACAGATAAATACGAAGCTGATCAGCAGTCCCCAGATACCTACCGTCCACAGAGACGCGCGATATCCTTTACGGACACGATCCATCTTTCCGGCGCCATAATTCTGTGCAATAAAGGCATTCAGCGCTGCCGCAAAACCATCCGCCGTATTCCATGAAATAGATTCGATCTGTCCGCCGACTCTCTGCGTGGCAACGGCTTCGGCACCGTAGGCAGATACCATTCGCGTCAGTACCATGGAAATCGCACAGTAAGCCATACCCTGAATTGCAGTCGGAATGCCAATCCTGCAGAGTCCGCCAAGATATTCTTTCGGTATCTTTGCCGTCAACCGGATTCCTTTTAATACATTTTCTTTCTTTTGTATGATCACACCAAGGATCATCATCATCATAACAATTGCCTGAGCTGTTACTGTTGCGATTGCAGCACCGACTACTCCAAGCTTCGGAAACGGTCCCGGTCCGAGGATCAGCACCGGATCAAGAATCATATTTGTAACAAGTCCGATCAGGTTGGCCAGAAACGGTGTCTTCGAATCACCCTGTGCCGTATACAACCCTGTCATTGTCAGCGTCAGAAATGAAAATACAATCAGTCCGCATGCAATCTTGGTGTAGGATAGGGCTGCGGTCTGTGCCTCCGGATCCGTCAACTGAAAAAATGCAACCATCTGCCGTGCAAACAAAAGCGAAATGACCGCGTATGCCATTCCCATAAGTGTCGCAAGCTGCACTGCTGCCTGTGCAAAACCATGGGCTCTGTCACGTTCACCGCGTCCGATGCACTGTGCCACTTGCACCTGCCCACCCATCCTTGCCATAGCTGCCAGTCCCTGCGAAAGCCAGGTAAACATACCACCGACACCTACTCCGGCAACTGCCTTCGACCCAAGAAGTCCAATCCATGCCATGTCTGTAATATTATATAAGGTCCCGAGAAACGAAGAAGCCATGATCGGAATCGCCAGCTTCGTCAGTGTCTTCAGAATAGGACCTTTTGTTAAGTTTCCTTCCATTCTCTTTCCTCATCCGTTTTATTCTTCACCCATTAGTCCTATTATACATGGTTTAATCTATATTTTCATCAGAAAAATTCATAGTTATAAGCAATAGTTATAAGCATATTTCCAAATCACACCAATTTACCACTCATAAATTGGTTGACCCGTGCTATAGCAATCGTCTTCTTAGTCGTTGGAATCACAAAATGCAGGATAGTATATTAGAACTATACTTCCCTGCATTTCATTTTTAATGTTTATTTATATTTTACCGCTGTTCCGTAGGCAATCACCTCTGCCGCACCTGCCATGACCTGAGAAGAACCATATTTCACACCGATCACTGCATCGGCATCCATCTCTTTTGCCTCATCAACCATACGTTTTGTGGCAATCTGTCTTGCCTCATTCAGCATTTCCGTATAGCCGACGATTTCCCCGCCGACCAGTGTTTTCATGCCTGCCATAAAATCTCTGCCGACGTTTTTTGTCTGTACAACTGTTCCTTTTACGATTCCAAGCGGCTCAAACTCCACACCCGGAATATATTCAATACTTAGAAGCTTCATCCTCTTCTCCTCCTTCAATCTCTTTCATTCTTCCTGCAAGTGCTACGAGCGTTCCCACAATGATCACAGTCGGAATCCCTGCTATAAGCAGAAGCATTCCCAGTGGGATCGGATCCTGTGTGTTTGCCCAGAATACGATTACGATCGTAATCAGCATAAGCAATATCATAACTGCCGCACCTATGATCGCTCCGTTTCTTTTTTTCTTATGGACATCCATTTTGTTTATATCCATAAACTTTGCACCTTCTTTCTCCATCTGCTCAATTTCTTCCAGACATTCCTCTGCATTGAGAGAATCCAGTGAACGATGCTCCAGGATCAGGCGTTCGCAGATATCCTGCATTTTCGAAAGACCCTCCTTACGGTGTTCCAGTTCTTTCAGATGCTGTTCGAGGCAGATCTGCAGGCTTTTCTTTTTTTCGAAGAGAGCTTTCATTTCTTCTATGGAAATATCCATCTTGCGGAACAGTTTGATTTCCTGAAGTCGAATGACATCTGCCTGATGATATTCCCTGTACCCGTTTTCTGCACGTGCTACATTGAGTAATCCCTGCTCTTCATAAAAACGGATATTTTTTCTTGTGATTCCTACCAGCTCTTCCACCTGTTTGATTTTCATACTGCTACCTCTTACTTTTCTGACGGTCCCGGAAACCATTCACATCGCTGTCTGTATCTGTTTTATACAGCTTCCATAAGGTGGAAGGTCAAGTGTTTTTTCAAATTTCTTTACTTTTATATGTCCATACCACTTTTACAAAGACCCCGGCTGTCTGTCACGCTTTAATATCGTAACAATGGATGCCAGCAGGAGAAACATCGGATAATAAAGCTTCGGCATGATCTGGAAAGCGGAAATGTCGCCGCCCAGCTCATTGACCGCTGAGATTGCCACGAGCATCTGTGCACCATATGGAATGATTCCCTGAAAGATGCAGGAAAATGTGTCAAGGATTGATGCTGTCTTTCGTGGTGTAATGCCATACTCCTGTGCCATTTCTTTCGCGATTGGATTTGCCATCACAATTGCAACCGTGTTGTTTGCCGTCGCAATGTCCATCGCACCAACCAAAAGTCCCATGCCAAGCTGCCCGCCTCTTTTGCCTCGGAAAATCTTGTGAATCAATCCAAGCAGCGCATCAAATCCACCATATTCACGAATCAGAGCACACATAGCCGCAACCAGAATTGCCACCATACATGTCTCAAACATTCCGGATACACCAGAACCCATGTTTGTCAGAAGTTCCACCGGTGTGATATGGCCTCCGGCAAGCATAATGACTGCACCCGACACAATACCGGTCAAAAGAACCACAAACACATTGATCCCGACAATTCCCCCGATCAGCACCAGTACATACGGAAGCACCTGAAGCAGATGATAAGACTGTGTAACATGTCCTTTAATTTCTGTCTGAAAGGAAAGAATGAGAATCACGACCAGTGTTACGACTGCCGCAGGAAATGCGATCCAGAAATTCTCCCGGAATTTATCTTTCATCTCACATCCCTGTCCGTTGCATGCCGCAATCGTCGTATCCGAGATAAACGACAGGTTATCTCCAAACATTGCTCCGCCTATGACCGATGCCACACAAAATGCAAGATCAAAACCGGATGCTCTTGAGACTGCTGCCGCAATCGGTACAAGCAAAGTGATCGTTCCTACGGAAGTTCCCATTGCCACAGAGACAAAACAAGCCACGACAAATAATACCGCCACGGAGAATCTTGCCGGAATCAATGTCAACATGCAGTATGCCACACTTTCCGCACTGCTTCTTCCTACTACACCGACAAAAGAGCCGGCTGCAAGAAAAATCAGAAGCATTGTGATGATATTTTTGTCCCCGACACCACGTGCCATAAGCTCCAGTTTTTTATCAAAATCTACTTTTCGATTCTGCAGACATGCGACCAGAATTGCCGCAAGAAACGCAACAACGATCGGTACATTATAAAATCCCATCGGAATTTTCATTACATATTCAAATAAAATACCCAGTCCAAGATACAATACAAGAAATACCCCTATCGGCAGAAGTGCAATGGCATTGCCTTTTTCTTTCTTCATTATCAAAATCCCTTCTCCATTTATTAAATATAGTAAAAAAAATGGGAAGGCTAAGCTTCCCACATAGAAACACAAACCGCACCAATCAGTATTAAAATCACACCCGCTATTTTCCTTTTTGTGATTTTTTCTTTCAGGATTAAATATGCCAGTATCATCGTCCATATATATGTCAGCGAAGTTAATGGCAAAACCACTGAATAATCCAGCCATTTCAGTACCCAGATATTGATCACCGCTGACAGAAGATATAAGAAACCGCCCACATAAAGGTTTATATTTTTAAGCATAGCTATAATGCCTGCTTCTCCTGAAGCTCTTTTTAAAAATAAAGAAGCGACAGATCCAAGCAGCGTCATAACAAGAAGTTCTCCAAAATAAATCATCATTCCTCGTCACCTCCTGCTATCAGTATGACACCCGCAATAATGATCAGGACACCAATACTCTTTAATAATGTAATTTGTTCTTTCAGAACTACCGCTGCCAGAAATATACTGAGTACATAATTCAGACTTAACATCGGCTGAAGTACGGAAAGTTTTCCATATTTATAGGCAATGATCATAACCAGTGCTCCCACTCCATAGAAGCAGAATCCAACCAGCATTACTATGATTCCCTGCGCAGAGGAAAGCTTCCATAATAACTGTCCAACACAGACACATATAGAAGAAACCAGCATCAATAAGATGCCTTTTTTATTTTTTTGAAATGATTCCAACATTTATCTCATCTACCTCTGTTTCGGATTATATGCCCCTCTGGCATTCTTAAGCAAAATTGACATCAATTCCGAATTGCCTTTAAAAAAGCTGATTTTTGTAGGTGTTTTTCCGGTTTTCGGATATGCCCTTTTTACCGGAATCTCACAGGCTTTGTATCCAATCTGAGTTGCTCTGACAGAAAGATATGCCAAAAGTTCATAAGTCATAAAAACATCACGTAATGGCTGCACTCTCTCATCTGTTAAATATCTTCTTGAATATGCTCTGTACGCATTTGTTGTATCTGTAAAGCGCTGATGCGCTGTCAGTGAAATGATCGGAGCATGAATCAGTTTGACCGATACCGTTCTGACAAACGGGGTATTAATTGCTTTTCCGCCTTTAATAAAACGAGAGCCCTGAATCAGGTCATAACCTTCTTTCAGCTTTTCAATGAAATGGGGTACATCTTCAATACTGTCCTTATTATTACCATCAATTGTAATAATACCTTCATACCCACGCTGCAAAGCCCACCATATGCCCATTCGAAGCTGAGCGCCCTGTTTGCCGACATCCTGTTTGACCAGAAGAGTATTTACCTGCAGACTCTTAAGTTTAGATTCTTCTGTACAACCATCAGAAGAACCTCCATCACATATTACGATATCTGCATATTCAGAAACTTTATACTTTGCAGCACGCTGCAATTCTTTTTTTATACGTTCACCTTCGTTGATGATCGGTATTAAGACAACATAATCTTTTTTTCTTTTTTCATATTCGAAGCACTCAAATTTAGGCACCCCTGGCTGTTTTTCATAAATCATGAAAAAATCTCCTTCACATATTTCATTTTTTCTTCTAATAAATATATGTCATCTACTTTTCCCATCTCAATGGAAACAAAACCCTGATAATTCTCTTTCACTAAAATATCTCTTAATTCAGAATGAAGCTTTCTTTCCTCGACCGGTTTTAAGCCTGGCTCACTGATATGTACATGGTTAATGACAGAAACTTTTCCGACAAGTTCTGACAGATTCTCCCTATTCTGAATAACTGTTCCCAGATCTAAATTCAACTTAAATCCATCCGATCCGACCTGTTCAATCAACTCTATTGCAGATACTGTGTCATTAATAAAATTGGTATTGTATATTGGAGGGTTTGCCTCCATACCAATTGTTGTTCCCCTGCTGGCTGCATAATCTCCTATAGTTCTGAAAAAATCAGTTGCTACGTCAGGATCATACTCTCCCTCAATATTTCTGTTTCTCGGACAGCCAAACACCAGATTACCACAGCCGATTGCTGCTGCAAAATCGATTGCTTTTTTTGTATATTCTGTCAGTGCCTCTCTGTCCTCCGGTGAATGGAAGATTTTTTCCTGTCTGCCATACCAGATAGACTGCATGGATGGAACGCAAAAGCCATACTCTTTTTTCAGGCTTTCGCTCCACTTTTTTGCATCTTCTGATTTGTCATACGGACTTTCAGGGAATATTCTGGTCGGCGCTATCTCCAATCCCTGAAAATCCAGTTTCTTCATTATTTTATAAATCTGTTCGTCAGACTCACTGACCCATCCGATATTTGAAATTGAAAGTCTCATTTATAATTTTTTTCCTTTGCCGATTTGAATGCCTGTACAATTTTGTTCACAATAATATAAAAACAAATCTGGATAAATCCAAAATACCATAAAACATAATTCATATGTGTATGTATATATGAATGTGACTTAGCAAGAATAAACCATGATTCTGCAGTCAGGAAAAAGATAATATACATCACAAATAACTCAACATTCAGATGTTTATTCCTTGCCTCTGCCCCAAATATACAAAGTGGGATTACGCAAAGTATCGGGAACAGATTACCTCCGATTCCTGTAATTACTTCTGTAGAGAAATGGAAATACTGACAAAATACAGTCCAGACTGAAGCATTAAATGAATCCCAGAGAGATGTGGAAAATTCATTTAAATTTCCTCCTACGGTTCTTTTGAGGACATCATGCTCAAATATGCTTTTGATTCCTGCAATCAGATCACCATTTCCTCTTAATGGAGCATGCATACATATAGCTGTCGCAAAACCACACACAGCAACGATTCCAATTATTAAAATCGTCCGGACTTCCAGTTTAATTTTATTTTTGTCTTTATCTGCTACTGCCTTTACAAGATCAGCAAGTAAAAATGCAATAAGCCCCATCATGATCACAGAAATATATTCATATCCACAAAGGCACTTTGCGGTAATTGCAATATATGCCATGACGTAGCTTGCGATTCTGCATTTTCTGCTTGAAATCTTCCATGCGCAGAATATTCCGACTGCCATAGGAATGAACCAGGTAAACTCTACCCAATACAAATTTCTCGCAAAATTAATGATCCACGGCGACAGCCAGAACGTTACAAAGAAACAAGCTGCCAATATTTCATTATATTTTTTTGCAAGTAATACAACTATCACAGAAAATATAAATGCTGTAATGACACAACATAACAGGTTCAGATTTGAAACTATTCCTCTGTTTCCGATCAGGCGGGCCAAATGTTTAAACACTTTTCCCTGAAGTCCATACTGGCTTCTATATGCCCCAAGCAGACTTTTGTGGAACTGCTCTCCTTTGGCATTTAAGAAAATGGCATTGTCTAACGAACCATTCTTTCCATAGGATATTCCTTCGCCATCTAATTTCATTATGATATTGGTTCCGTCATCTGAAATATCAATAATTTCTCTTTTAGAACCGTCCGCAAACTGTATCCAGTTTCCGGCTGTTGCAACTTCCAGACTATACGGATTCATATTCACTTTTATCGCGCACTCTGTCCGCGAGTAACCGTTATACCAGTCATCATCTGTTATATAGTTGTATGTTCGAGAATTTATAAGCCGGCCTTTTAAATTGTAATATTTGCCTAATCCAAATCCTGCGTCGGATTCATTTCTGAAATATTCTCCATCTTTGTCTGCATATATCATTCCCAATACCAGAGATTCACTGTCCGCCTGGAATCCTTCGTATTTCTAGAATTATACTCGTAATTCCATGCAAGAACAGTAGTCATAAACAATATAACAGCTGCAATTCCAAAACATTTCTTCCCTTTAATGTCAAATGTTTTGTATGCTAAAAACAGCCATAAAGCTATCAAAAACATACAGATCAGAGCTTTATTTTGAAATGTAAATGTGGAGTGCTTATATGCAAATGATATGAGTGCGTCACCCTCGACATTTTCCGCCGGCAGATATGACCTTTTCACTTTCTGTAAATGCGGAGTTACCTCACAGTTTTCTGCTGAAACAGTCAGTTTGTATTTTTGACCCTGCTTAAGATCTGCCGATGTATAAACTTTGTACCAGGAGTCTCCCTTCACAGTACTCAGATCAATAAGAACGGTATCTTTTGTATTCCCTTTCTCATCTGCAATATTTACCTTGATCTCTCCCGAATTTTTAGACGGCTGGTTTTTAAAATATAATTCAATTCCGGTCATATACGGTTTTTTCGGTGAAAAAACCATATCATAATCTTGATCTGCAAGATCTATTTCTCCCTGATAATCGCTTTCTAAAATCTGACTTAAATCTACTTCTTCTCTGAAATAGCCGGTTCTGAATATGTCCATTGGTCCCATCAGTATCATATACAAAATTATTATTACTGAGGCAAGCCAAAAAAATGTTTTTTTCTTATTTATCTTTTTCATCTGCGTTTATAAATTCCTTTATCTCTTCTAATTCAGCTTCTTTTGTTTCAATATAATGACCGTTTCCACCAAAAGCCTCTGCATGAACAGTTCTGTAATCATAATTCGCAGGTACAGCATTGAGTTCATTTTTGAATTCTTCTCCGGTCAGATACTGATATAATTCTCCTGCGGAAAGCGGTTCCGTTGCCGGATGCCACAGCGTAATGTTATTCTTAAGTGCAATCTGAATATCATTCCAAAGCCTTCCAAGATTATAAAACTGATAGATGCTCCGGCTGTCTGTAAAATTGAGTGCTGAAAAGCCAAGTTTTCTGAACTTCTCTTTTAATAATTCTCTGTCCTGCTCTGAAACTGCGACTTTATAGAAACCATTATCCTGCAGACTATAATATTTTTTTAAATCCGAATCCTTTTCTGATAGCTCTCTGAATTTGGACTCTTTAAGCATAAACGGAATTACATTTATGTAATCATAGATGAAGTTCTTTTTTATGTTCTTTCCAAAAAGTCCCGGAAGTCGGATAATCAATGCATCCGGATATTTTTCTCTTACCCATAACTCCAGTTGATAGCGGTTAAAACCGTACGCATGAAGATCTTCCGTATCAATCTCTGAATTTTCGTCCACACCTACCGGTGTCTTAAACACATCGATTGTAGAAATCAATACAAGCTTCTTTGGGTTTATCTTTGTAATATTATCCTCAGCCTGTTTTATCAGCTCCATATCCTTTTCAGGTGCATTGTTTGCCAGATATTTTTCCGCTCTGAGTCCGGCATATATCAACAGATCAGGATTTGTCCCGTATGCTTCCTCTATATTCTTTGAGTTATATGCTCCATCAAAAGAGCCTGCTGCATATATATTACTTCCAACAAACCCTGTATAACCAACAAGTGCCGTTTTCATTATAATTCCCCTTTTACTTTGTTAATTTTTCTATGCTTTCAAAATTGTACTGTTTTCTTTTGAATACGAGGTCTACTAAAAGTTGTAAATATTTGATAATTACTGTTAAAATTCCAAACAGCGCAAAGAAAGCAACCGAAAGAAACAGGATCGTGGTTGTCCATCCAGCGACAGGAGTCGAAGTTGCATAAATTGTAATAGAATATATGATCATAAATACTGACATGATCATCATAAGTACTGTCATTAATTTTGAAAAAGAATATCCCACTTCTGTAAACAAAAGAAGTGAATCAACTGCAAGATCTGTTCGGAAGTTTTCTTCTTTTCTGTCTGTTTCGCGATCAACTGTATTCACAACTGTATATTTCACATTTGCAGTCTTCAGTCCGCAGTTTGCATACACAGCTTTCCTGTAAGGAATCGTCTTATTCATTGCATCAACACGGTTTAAGACCCTGCGGCTCAGCACTCTGAAGCTTTCTGTCGTCATCTTGTATGAAAGATTTGTATACCGGTCAAAGACCTTATAAAAAATCTTAGAAGAAAACTTTTCTTTTCGGTCTGCGGAAGCACTTACAATATCAAATCCTGTAAGTGATTTTCTGTAAATTTCCATTATCATATCTGGATTAAAATCAAGAATTGTATTATCAAACTCAAAAACAAAATCTCCGATTGACATATCAATTCCTGCATTCATAGACAGTTCAAGTCCATGAAAATAGCTCATATTTACAACAGAAACACTCGTAATACTTGCTTTCTCACTTGTTTCCTTTATTTTTTGCAGTGAACTGTCATCTGATGAATCATTTACACAGATAATTTCAGAATGTTCAAAGTTATTTTCCATTATCTCAATAATGGTACTTAAAAAACGGGTTATCCTGTTCTCTGCATTATGTACATATATTACCGCAGATACAAAATTCTTCTCTTTATTCGCCATCACTTAACACCTCATCCAAATCATATACTGTATTAATTTTTCCTGATAAAACCGCAACAAACGTTGGTTTATCCGAAAATTTTCTTATTACTGTTGGTCTCGAATCATCTATCTCAGAACTCATAAGTATTGGTTTCATAGAGAAAAGTGATTTTACATATTCAAATCCATAATCGTCCAACATATATTTTCTTGCCAGATTTGCCATGTATGGAAATGCTGTTGCCGGCTTCGCTGGACAATCATTACAGTTTCCGAGATGGAATGTCGAACAGAAACCATTGCTTTTTTCCTGACAGGCAAATGTAGGTACACCATCATAGCTTGTTGTATGAGGTGTAAATGTAACTGATGTTAATGAATGATAACCAGTTTTACCAAATGGCATAATTGAAAAAAACGGGCCATCCATGACCGTAAATCCAATATTTTTCAGTTTTTCATTCACATCGCAGAGAATGATTTCACAAAGTTCATATTTGATACCAAACTTCTCATATCCTACCATATCCAAAATCTGATTTGTTCCCGCATAAGTTGCATTCAATACAAATCCTGACTGATATGCCCCCCCGTCTGCGGTATGTACGACAAATGCGTCTGTATCCTTATCTATACTCCTGATGTCAACTCCATACTTAATTTCAACAGAATTCGGATATTTCGCCAGTTCTTCCATGAAATAGTCTTTCAATATCATTGCGTCATATGTGTATTCCCTTGTTCGGAATACCCCATCGCACATGCCATCTTTAAAATAATTTCCGGGATGTAACTCTTCACACGGAATGTTTGCTGCCTTGCAGAACTCTTTAAACTGCTTTCCATTTGACCATGAATACTCTGCCGATGTGGCATATATCTGGTCGAATTCTTTATTCACACAAAATGCATAGTCTTTGTTAAACCGTTCAAAGTATCCCGCTGATTTCATAGCCGTAGATATAGATCTCGGATAATGATAACCCTGGTGAACTCGCGCCTGATTAATGTATGTTGCTCTTCTGAACGGGGTCGAATCACATTCCAAAACAATTACATTCTGTCCTCTTCTACAGCAAAATAACGCTGAATATAAGCCATAAAGTCCAGCCCCAATGATGATTTTATCGTATTTTCTCATTTTCATCCCTTCATTAAATCTATGCTTTTTATTTCTTTTTCAAGACATAAGAATCTTATCCTATAATATAATATAACCCCTGACTTTTCAAGTATTTACCAGATTTTGTGATATTATTTCATCCAACAGAAAAACCCCGGAAACCTTGCGGTTCCGGGGTATCTTACGTTTGGAC
>OGCQ01002405.1_pt1 | contig 19287 bp, 17 predicted proteins | sample 1570161 | NCBI WGS metagenome assembly OGCQ01 (sample SAMEA4384402, study PRJEB24528) | human gut metagenome
TCTAAGGCGCGCCGGACACGCTCTAAGCATGCTAATCACAAGCTCTAAGGCGCGCTCCGGATACGCTCTAAGCACAGGTTAATCACAAGCTCTAAGGCGCGCTCCGGATACGCTCTAAGCGCAGGCTAAGCGCAAGCTCTAAGGCGCGCTCCGGATACGCTCCAAGCAGGCTAAGCGCAAGCTCTAAGGCGCGCGCCAAATAGTCTCCAGGCAAGCTTTAAGCAGGCTCTGAATTTTATCAAACCTATGCAAACTTATGCGCTCCCCATTGGCTCTGCGCCCGTCCGGGAACGCTCTACGGAGGAATTTTTATGGATTACAAAAAGGAAATCGCCCGGCTGACCGCTGAGAAAGCGGGCGTGGACGTTGAAGAGCTGGAGAGCTTTTTAGAAACTCCCCCCCAGCCCGAAATGGGGGATTACGCCCTGCCCTGCTTCAAGCTGGCTAAAATCCTGCGCAAGCCTCCCCAGGCCATAGCGGCCTCGCTGGCTCAGGAATTGGAAATCCCGCCCTTTATAAGCAGGGTTCAATGCGCGGGCGGATACCTCAATTTCTATATAGACCCCCTTACCCGCGCAAAAGAGACGCTGGAGCGCATAGCCCGCGAGGGCGAGGGCTACGGCGGCTCCAGCCTGGGCGAAGGCAAAACTATCTGCATAGATTATTCCTCCATAAATATAGCCAAGAAATGCCATATAGGTCATCTTACCACTACCGCCCTGGGCCATTCCCTCTACCGGCTCTATCAGTTCCTGGGCTATAAATGCGTAGGCATAAACCACCTGGGCGACTGGGGCACCCAGTTCGGCAAGCTTATCTGCGCCTACAAGCGCTGGGGCAGCAAAGAGGCCGTAGAGCAGAAAGGCATAGACGAATTGGTGGAATTATACGTCCGCTTTAATCAGGAGGCGGACCAAGCAATGGAAGACGAGGCCCGCGCCTGGTTCAAAAGGATTGAGGACGACCATCCCGAAGCGATGGAGCTGTTTAACTGGTTCAAGGATATTACCCTCCGGGACGTGGCCCGAATATACCGTTTATTAGGCATAACCTTTGATTCCTATGCCGGCGAAAGCTTTTATAAGGATAAATGGCAGGCGGTAGTTTCCGAGCTGGAGGAAAAGGGACTGCTTAAAGAGAGCGAGGGCGCGCAGGTGGTAATGCTGGACGAATACGGCATGCCCCCCTGCATAATAATTAAGAAGGACGGCGCCAGCCTTTATTCCACGCGGGATATAGCCGCGGCGATATACCGCAAAAAGGAATACGACTTTTACAAATGCCTGTACGTCGTGGCCTATCAGCAGACCCTGCATTTTAAGCAGGTATTTAAGGTGCTGGAGCTGATGGGCCGTCCCTGGGCTAACGACCTTGTGCACGTGCCCTTCGGCATGGTCAGCTTTGAGGGGCAGACCCTTTCTACCCGCAAAGGGCAGGTAGTCTACCTTGAGGACTTCTTAAACAAGGCCATAGAAAAGGCGCTGGCCATTATTGAGGATAAGAACCCCGCTCTGGAAAATAAGGAGCAGGTCGCGCGTCAGGTAGGCGTGGGCGCGGTTATATTCTACGATTTATATTCCAGCCGCATTAAGGACGTGGATTTCTGGTGGGACCGGGCGCTGAATTTCGACGGGGAAACCGGCCCGTATGTGCAGTATACCCATGTCCGCTGCACCAGCGTGCTGGCTAAGGCGGGCCTGAGTGAAAATGCGGCTCTGGCTCCGTCCTCGCCCGATTTTACCGCCCTTAAAAACCCCGAGGCGGGCAGCATTATTTCCCTGCTGGAGGCCTTTCCCGCCATTGTGCAGTCGGCGGCCGAGAAATACGAGCCTTCCCTGCTGCTGCACCATGCGGTCAACCTGGCCCAGGCCTACAACAAATATTATTTTGAGCATCGGATACTGGAGGGAGAGCCTAACCAAACCGCGGCTAAATTAATGCTTACCGCGGCGGTGCGGCGGGTGCTGCGCACAGGCCTGAGCCTGGCCGGCATAGAAGCTCCCGACAGGATGTAGTTCTGTTGCGGCGGCGCTCGCACCCGGGGCGCGGGCGGGGGTCTGTTAATGCGCCCGGCCTCCGGCCGGGCGCCGGGCGCGCCCTAAAATATAAAAGCAGGCGTAAAACCGCAAAATCCCGCTTGAACTGCCCCCGCATCCTGAATCCCAAAAACGCCCCGGCGCGCCCTCCTTTAAAGGGCGGGGCGCCCCCCAGACGGCTTTTATCCGCAGCGGCGGCGTTAAAGCCGTAAAAATCCATCTTACAGGAGGCAGCCATGTTAAAAAGAAAAGACCAATCAGCTGAAAACCTAACCCAAAATCAAGACGGCAACCCCAAAAGGCATAAGCTGAACGCAAAACAGATTATAGGGCTTATTCTGTTTCTGTCCCTGCTGTTTTCCATTGTGTTTACAATTTTCCGGTACATAAACGCGCCTGAAACCCGGCCAGAGGGCGACGCAAGCATAAAAATAAAAAGCGATTACCAGCTTATGCTGGTGCAGTGCACGCTGGCCATAGTGGTCATGTTCCTGCCCTCTATAATTCAAAAGAAATTTAATCTTGCGATACCCAGCTACATGTTCGTATTGTATTTCATATTTCTTTACTGCGCCGTGTATTTGGGCGAAGTACGCAATTTCTATTATTCCGTGCCCCATTGGGACACCATGCTGCATACCTTCAGCGGCGCCATGCTGGGCGCGCTGGGCTTTACAATAGCCGAGCTGCTCAGCGATTCCCCCCACCGCAAGGTGGAATTAAGCCCTTTCTTTATAGCCTTCTTCGGCTTCTGCTTTGCCGTAGCGGCGGGCGCAGTATGGGAGATATACGAATACACCATAGACAGCATTATGAAGCTCAATATGCAGAAATACGCCTTTGAGGACGGCACTCTCAAGCTGGGCCGGGCCGCCCTGAACGACACCATGAAGGATATTATTGTGGATGTTATAGGCGCGCTGGCTATGGCGGTCATAGGCTATATATTTAAAAAACGCAGCGAAAAAAAACGCCTTGCTCAAGCCGAAACGGCTCAAAGCGCCCTCTTGGACGCAACTCAGGCCCCGCAGAGCCAGGCAAAAGGAGAATAAATTTATGGTTAGAGTTAGGTACGCGCCCAGTCCCACGGGCTATATGCACATAGGCAATCTGCGCACCGCCCTGTACGGCTTTCTTTTCGCCCGGCACACCGGCGGAAAATTCATACTGCGCATAGAAGACACCGACCAGGGGCGTTATGTGCCCGAGGCGCTGCAGGTCATATACGATACGCTGGCGCAGACGGGCATAATTTATGACGAAGGGCCGGATAAGGACGGAGGCATGGGTCCGTATATTCAGTCCCAGCGCAAAGACATATACATGAAATACGCGCTTCAATTAATAGAGCAGGGGGACGCCTATTATTGCTTCTGCTCGCAGGAGGAATTAGAGGCCCGGCGCGCGGAATGCGAAGCAAAGGGCAGGGTATTTAAATATGACAAGCAATGCGCGCATATTCCCCTTTCGGAAGCAAAAAAGCGCGCCGCCTCAGGCGAGCCGTTTGTTATAAGGCAGAATGCGCCCGTTACTGGCACAGTCAGCTTTAAGGATATAGTTTACGGGGATATAACCGTGGACTGCGACACGCTGGACGATATGATACTTATAAAAGCGGACGGCCTGCCCACCTACAATTTCGCCAACGTAATAGACGACCATCTTATGGAGATAACCCATGTGCTGCGGGGGAGCGAATATCTTTCCAGCGCTCCCAAATACACGCTGCTGTATAAGGCGTTCGGCTGGGAAGAGCCTGCTTACGTGCATCTGCCCCTTATTATGAAGGACGCGCACAATAAGCTGTCCAAGCGCAACGGGGACGCCAGCTATCAGGACTTATACGCTAAGGGCTTTCTGCCCCAGGCTGTAATAAACTACATCGCCCTGCTGGGCTGGAACCCGGGCACCAATCAGGAGATATTCTCCATGTCCGAGCTGATAGAGGCCTTTTCTCTTGAAAACATCTCTAAATCTCCCGCGCTGTTCGACCCGGTTAAGCTGCGGTGGATGAACGGCGAATACATAAAGGCTCTGCCCTTTGAGGAATTCTGCGCTTTAGCCGAGCCGTGGTATGAAAAAAGCGCAGTTAAGGGCAGATACGATTACTCCAAATTATCCCGCCTTATGAAGACCAGAATAGAATGCTTCAGCGAAATACCCGAAAAGGTAGCTTTTCTGCCTCAGGTTGCGCCTCATGGCAAGGAGCTTTACGCGCACAAGAAATTTAAGCTGGATACGACCGGCGCGCTTGCGGCGCTGGAGCTGTCCCTTACCGCCCTGGAAGGTTTGGAGCGCTTTGACGAAGGGAGCATACACGACTGTCTTATAGCTCTGGCGCAGAGCAACGGCCTTAAGAACGGGCAGGTGCTCTGGCCTGTGCGCACGGCGCTTTCGGGGCTGCCCTCCACGCCGGGAGGGGCTGTGGAATTAGCCGATATTTTAGGCCGGGACGAGACCATTAAACGCATTAAAGGAGCCATTGAGCTGCTTAAAGGCTAGCGCCTGAGCCCAGCGGGGGGCGCTCCCACCCTTCAAGGAGGGCGCCCCCGGCTTTAACCCATTCTATATTCTCCTGTGCTAGTCCCGGTTCACTTTATCCCGTTTTTTCTGCTGAGGCGCCCAAGAATTAAATCCCACCCGCGCCGCATGCCCCGGCTTGGGCGCATAGCCCCAGCTTAAAGCCGGCTCATTAAAAAGAGAGGTTCTTCGCATGACTGTTATAAACCAATTGGACACGACCCTTTTTCCTAAAATGGAGAAGGGCAGATTATGCCTTATTTCCCTTTCAGACTCCGGCCAGGCGCGCGCGGCCTACGCCGGCGCGCTGGCCGCCGGCGCAAGACCCCTGATACTGACCTCCGGCCCGCTGGCCGATTCGGACGCGCTTAAAAAGCTGCTCTCTGGCATGAACGGCGCGGGGGTTTGCTGGGACATAGCCGCCACCTGCACCGCGGGCGAGCCGCCCCGTACTACCATAAAGGCTATAGGCCGCTTTATTCAGGCCGTTCTGATAAAAAATTCAGCGCAGCTTCCCGCGCTGGAACTGCTTAAAGCGCAGGGCTTTGACGGACCCATCGTTTCCCCGCCGGGTTTAGACCTGTAACGCCGGGCGCGCGGCCGCGTTTTTAAAGACGCTGTTATGCTTAAGCTGCTGCGGCGCGCAGGGGCGCGGGCGGGGGTATGTTTTATGCGCCCGGCCTCCGGCCGGGCGCCGGGCGCGCGTACACCAAAAATCCATTATATTCCTGAAAACAATTAACCCCCCATATGCCTTTTCAAAACCGCCGCCCATTACGCGCGCCCTCCTTTAAAGGGCGGGGCGCCCCATGCTCAAAAGCTCTTTTGCTTTTTCTATAATATTACAAATGTCCTTTTAAATCTCCCCTTTTCCCTATATAAGTCTCATTTTATATATTTACTTCTGTCCATGCCTCTGATATAATAATTATAATATGTTCGGCTGCGTATTTTTTTATCGCTGCCCAGCATATCATTCCAGGGGTAAATAAATTTTTGGAGGAAAAATTATGATTTGTAAAAAATGCGGCCAGGAAATTCCCAATGACTCGGGTTTTTGCTCAAACTGCGGAACTGCTGTCAGCCAGGAAGAAGCCTTTAATCAACCTTCTCCCTCAGACGGCTCGCTTAACGCTCAGGCGCCCCGCAAAAAGGGCAAACGCAGGATGAAGCTTATAGCCGTACTAGCGATTGCGGTTATCCTTCTGGCTGGAATAGGCACGCTGGCCTATAACGCCCAGCCCTCCCTCTACCGCATGTTTAAAGGGGAAAAACAGCATTTTTCCATGCTTTTAGACAAAATGCAGGACAAATACTCGTCCCAGGAGCTCTATTCTTTTAAGGATGACGCAAAAGCTAAGATAACCCACAGCCTCAGCTACGATTTTAAACAGCTTCAGGAGCTGGGCCTGCCCATGGACGGCAGCCTGGAAAACACTAAAATCGCTTTGGACCAGATTATCCGAATTGACGGAAAAAAGGAAATATTCCAGGTTGAGCAGGAAACCAGCCTTTTCGGAGCCTCTTTCCCGCAAATATCCGCCGTTATGTCCTCGGGAGATTTCGGCCTGTATATTGACGGACTCACAAAAAGCTATATTTCCCTTAACAGCCTTATTAATATGGCTCTTGAGCAAAACCAGAGCCAGAGCCAGACCGGCCAGCCGGAGATAATTCTGTCTGCGGCTCAGCTGGAGCAGCTTGGCGCAATGCTGGAAAAATATAAAGATACTTTTATTGAAACCACATTTGACTCGGATAATGTAAAATTTCAATCAGGCAACGACGACTTGGGCTTTAACGCCTATTGCTATGAAATTACCCTTACTCCCGACGTTATTTTTGATATAGTCCAATCTATTATAACCGACTTTAATAACGACGGCCAGCTCAAGCTTATGATATGCCAAATCATAGGCGGTTCGGAAGCGCAGGTCCTGCTTGAGCAATTAAACGCTTCGCTGGAGGAATTTATCCAGGAATTAAACGGAGATAAGGACGTTCTTATTAAGGAGCTGGAAGCCGAGCTGGACGAAATAATCATAGAGCTTTGGTCTGACGGAAAAAACAATCCGCTCGGCGCCGCCGTTAGCATTAACGCTCCCAAGGACAGCGCAAATCAGGATATCGAATTTACCATTTTGAATTACGAGCATGGTAAAGAAGCGCTTTCCCTTATAAAACTGGAATCCGCCGGAGTCGTTCTGCTGGAATTTAAAGATGAGGCTGTTCTCAGCGGTTCGCGCAGAGAGGGTTCTCTCGCACTTAAAGTCAGCGGCATTAAAATCATAGATGGAGATTACGATATTAACAGCTTTTCCGTCCGCGGGATAGAGCTTTACGAAGGAGAGGCCTCAATTAACGCTGAGTTTCCTGTTGAAGGAGAATCCTTTCAATTCAAATTGGACATGGAAATGCAAAAGCAGGGAAACGGCATGTCTATGGAGCTTTCCCCGACTGTTAAAAACATGGGCGTTTCTTTAAGTCTTGGGGATATATCCTCTGAAATAACTGTTGAAGCTTTAGATAAAGATTTAGAAGGGGAAAATATAGTTGAGATTACTCCGGATAATTATACCGAAGTTCTCACGCCTGAAGAATTTTCAGCTAAAATTCAGGAATTCGCGCAGGCGCTGCAAAGCATAGTGGGCGGTTCGGTGTCCACCGAAGAAGCCTTTCCTCTCATTTAAGCCGCATTTAAAACTTTAATATTCAAAAGCTGCTTTGGCTGCGCGGCCTTAACGGCCGCGCAGCATTTTTTTATATTTGCTGCCATCATTTCAGTCTGGGATTTAGCCGACGCCGGGCCGCGGGGCAGGGCGGGAAATATAAACGGGCGCGCGCTTTAAAACTATGCTAAAGCACGCCTGGGACGTATAAACGGCTTCTAAGTCGTATAAATGCTCTAATCCCGAAGCGCGCCCTCCTTTATTGCCTGAGGCCAATTTTTTAATTGGCCTCAGGCGGGCGGGTGGGCCCCGCTCTGCATAAAAAGCTTTTGGCATTTTCGCAGGGTCAGCATTTTGGCAGCCTTTCGGCTATGCCGAAAGGCTGCCAGCGCAAGCAGGGGTTAAGGAGGCAAATTTGCCTCCTTAACCCCTGCTTGCGCCCCCGCCCGCCCACCCCCAAACGCCGAGCCCCCTGGGGGGCTCGGCGGAGGGCGCGGCCTATGCTGACAGCTTAATAAATATATGCTATAATAAAAGCGGCATTGGAACGCCGTCCGCTTTGGGCCGCGCCCCTGTCGCCCAGCTTAAGCGCCTCTGCCCAGCCTTATACCTTTACCGGCCGCTTAAGCAATACAAATTTTCCAGGAGACCACAATGGATATTACCCCTCTTCTTTTTTCTGGCTGCCAAAGCCTTGATATACCCATTACACCCGAACAGCTGAACAAATTCCAGCTTTACTGCGACTTTTTAATAGAATATAACCAAAACGTCAACCTTACCGCCGTGACCTACCCGCCCGAAATAGTAAAAAAGCATTTTCTGGACAGCCTGTACCCTCTCTCCCAAGGGCTTATACCCCCCAACTCCAGCTGCGCGGACGTAGGCACGGGCGCCGGCTTCCCCGGAGTTCCCCTGGCTATTATGCGCCCCGATTTGGAGTTTACCCTTATTGACGCCCAGAAAAAACGCCTGACATTCCTTCAGCAGCTGCTTGAACGCATAGAACTCAAAAACTGCTCCCTTATGCATGCCCGGGCCGAGGACGCCGGACGCTCGGTCAGAGAAAACTTTAGCTGCGTGCTTACCCGCGCCGTCGCGCGTATGAGCGTGCTCTCCGAATTATGCCTGCCTCTGGTCCTCCCCGGCGGCACGCTGATATGCTATAAAGGCCCCGACGCGCAAAACGAGCTGTCCGGCTGCCAAAGCGCTCTTAAACTCCTGGGCTCCGCTCCTCCTCAAATAATAGACTGCCTCGGTCTGGAAAACAGCCATAAGCTGATTATCCTTCGCAAAATCTCCCATACTCCGCCTACCTACCCCAGAAAAGCCGGTATTCCCGCAAAAAATCCCCTATTTTAAGCCTATGCGTGCGAATTAAGTCGCACGCTTTCTCTTTTTTATTTTATCCCTCCCATTTATAATACAAGCATGTAAAATCCTAAGCCCCTTTTTTCCCCGGGCCGCGGGGCCGGGCGGGATATATAAACGGGCGCGCAGCCCCCTCGCCCCTAAACGCCCGTACCCGGCATAGACGTGTGCCGCCCCTAAACGCCCCTTTGGCGTTACTGCGCGCCCTCCTTATTGCGCACCGCACGTTTTTCTAAACGTGCGGTGCGCGGGCGGGCTGACGCCCCGCGGCTCAAAAACCCCATTATATTCTAAACGCAAAATACCCTAAGGAGCAATACCTATGAAGCTTATTAAAAAAAATAAATCCTCTGCGCATACCCGCCAATCTGAAGCTAAACACCCAGCCCAGCCCGGCAAAGTCCTAAAAACCAGCCGCAAAAAAAATATTCAGACGCCCTCGCGCGTAAGATTGCCCTTGTCCGATATTATTATATACCAGCCCTCCCCCCGCGCCTTTACGCCCGGCGAAACCGTCGCCCTGGCCGCCTCTATAGAGCGCGTGGGCCAGCTCTGTCCTATAAGCGTGCGGGAAAAAGCGGGCAAATATTATCTCCTGGACGGCGAAAGGCGTATGCGCGCCCTGATGCTCCTTAACGCGCCCGACGTGGACGCCTGCCTGATAAATACCTCTCTGAGCCGCGAGCAGTTTTTTCTCGCCGCCCATTCGGGCGCAGGCCTGCACCCCCTGGAAAAAGCTGAATTAATAGAGCGCGCGCAAAAATCCGGCCTGGAGGCCGACGCCCTCAATCTTACCCAAGCTCCCCAGCTGTCAATATTAAACCGCCTCCCCCAAAGAATCCGCCGCCTGCTGATGGAAATCCCGCCCGCGCAGCTCCCCCCGGTCCATCTGCTCTGCGCCCTGGTCCCCCTGCCCGAAAAGGACTGCGCCCGCGCGCTTAAGCTGCTCATGGACAAGCTGAACGATTCTCAGCTCTATACCCAGCTGCTTAAAGCGGATAGCGATTCCTCCGGTATCTTCCAATCCCTGCGCGCTACCCAGCTCTACGCCGATAACCGGCTCTATTTCAATTCCCTGCTGGATATCCTTAACGCGCTGGAACGCAACGGCTGCGCCGTGGAATTGAATAAGCAGGGCCCCGAAGAATATAAAATACATATACGCCCCCTCCAGGCAGGCGAGCAGCTGCATATGAGCGTCCAAACTAAAGCCGTCTGACAGCGGCGGCCCTTTAATAAAAACTCCGTCCAATCATATCCCCTGCCTTTTCCTGAGCCGCACGGCTTTAAAAAGCCACGCCGGGCTCCCCGCAGCATTTAAAACCCCAATAAAAGCGCAGCGCCCCCTCCAATTCCCCTCCAAATCCAGAACAGCCGGAATATTAAAACCTTCCGCACCAGCCAAGACCACCATTTAAAGCGCTCAAACCAGTCCGAGCCCCCTGCAAAGCGCCGAAATCAGCCCGGACGCCCTGTAAAGCGCTGTATCCAACTCAATTCTCTTTTAAAGCGCCGGAGCCACAGGCCAATTTTCCCGCAAAACGCTGAAACCAACTCATGCCTCCCACAAAACACTAAATCCCGCCCCGGGCTCCCTGCAAAGCGCCGGAGCCGCGGGGCCGGGCGGGATATATAAGCGGGCGCGCAGTACTTCTCACTAAAAATCTCGTACCCGGCGCAAAAGCATTCCCCCTGTAAATATCCCTCAACGCCCGGCGCGCCCTCCTTTATTGTACCGCCGCGCGCTTAATTAAGCGCGCGGCGGCACGGGCGGGCTAACGCCCCGCGGCGCAAGGCCCTGTAAAATATTAACGTGCATTTTATTTTTTATTTTTAAATTTGCTCTTGAAATTTCCCGCCCGCGCTTATATAATGTTTAAAAAATAAAACCCTTTTACCTTTGGCGCGCTCAAAACTGAAGCGCAGCCTAAAATCACAGGAATAAAGCAGGGAGGAATATATTATGCAGCTTGAAAAGCTAAAGCTTCAATTTGAACAAAACGGCCCGCCCGCCGCATTTAATTATGGCGGCAAGGCCTATGCCGGCTTCAGGGAGGACTTTATTGAGGAAAGCGCTCAAACCCTGAGCAGCCGATACAGCTCGTCCTCAATTAAAACCTACCGCCATCTGCCCAGCCAAACCCTCTGGACGGTAACTCTAAAGCATTATCCAGAATATAACGCTCTGGAATGGCAGGCCGAAATATACGCGCCGGAGAGCACCGACCTCTTTTCTGATATATGCTATCAGTTCAGCCTGCCGGGCGCGTCAGGCAGGCTCATAGGCAATTACGGAGACGAGGGCGGCGGCTATAAGGAATACTCCTTTTTACTGGACCAGGCGCCCGTATGCCAGGAGGCGGACACCGGCCGCCCTACCCACTATGTTTTCCCCTATTACCGTATTGAAACCGACGCGGCTAAATTTACCGCCGTGTTAAGCTGGCAGGGCGCCTGGTTCGCCCAATTCAGGCAGGACAAAGCAGGCGTTTGCATCGGCATGGGCCAGAAAAACGTCTGCGCCCGGCTGGAAAAGGGCGAGCGCTTCAAGCTGCCTATGGTGGTTCTCCAGGAGTATGCTTCCGACCCCGTCAATGCATGGCGGCATTTTTACATGGACTGCAATATGCCCCTGGTCAAGGGGGAACGCATTAAGCCTATGCTGGGCGTATTTAACGGCGTCTGCGCCGGACTGAGCAATGATGTGGTGCGCCGTATAAAGGAGACCTACGACGCCCATGGAATAGACTATGATTTCTGGTGGTTTGACGCCGGCTGGGGTACGGACGGCACCGGCCCGCATAATGATTTTGGCTGGTGGTACCACGGAGTCAATTTTGAAATGAATTTTAAGGATTTTCCCGACGGGCTGGAATGGCTGGGCAAGGCCCTTAAGCGCGAGGGCAGGGATTTCATGCTGTGGTTTGAGCCCGAGGTAGTGCGTACGCCTCCCGAACGCCTTGAGGAATTTTTTAAGGCGCATCCCCAGTTTAAGCGGGAATGGTTTTTAGGCGCCTTCCAGAAGGAATGGTGCGGCATAACCCTTAACGCGCAGCTTATAGATTTAGGAAATCCCCAATGCCTTAAATGGCTGGAGGAGCGCATATTTGAGGTCATGGACAGAGCCGGGAGCAATATTTTCCGCATAGATTTCAACATACCTCCCGCGCAAATCTGGGCCGAGCACGACGCCCCCGACCGCCGCGGCATTGCCGAAAATCATTACTGCTCGGGATATTTGCAGCTTTTACAGGACATTCAGGCCAGATATCCGGGGATACTTATGGATTCCTGCGCCTCAGGCGGAGGCCGCAACGATTTGGAAACCATGCGCCTGATGGTGCCCCTGCAGTATTCGGACCATCAGGATATCTTCCCTCAGGACAGCAACGGCTTTATATATATGCAGCAGGTGCTTTACCGCTGGTTCCCATACACTAAAAAATGGACTACCTCCTTCTGCCTTGAGGACAAATATGCCGCACGGACGGCCTACACGCCCTGCTTTGCCTGCGCTCTTACCCCCGACGAGCTTGAAAAAGCCGATTTTGACTCCCTCAAGGCCAGCATTGCAGAATGGCGCCAGATAAACAAGGCGTTTGAGGGAGAATACTATGAATTGGAAAAGGCTTCCTCAAATGACACGGACATTAAGGCGTTTACGTTCTATAACAATGAGGAAAATATTGGCTTTGTTATGGTGTTCTGCCCTGAAAAGTGCGAGCAGACCCAATACCGCGCCGTGCTTAAAGGGCTCCAGCCTGATTTAAGCTATACGCTTGAGGATATGGATTCCCTAAAGGCTGAAAGCGCGTGCGGCGCGCAGCTATGCTCAGAGGGAATAAGCTTGTCCCTCTCTCCTAAAACGGCGCGCCTGATAAAGCTGAGCTTAAAGGACTGACCCCTGATTTAACCTAACTGCGCTAGGCCGGGGGGCGCGGCGCCGGGCAAGCAAAGCTTGCCCTGGCCGGACTTTAAAAAAGTCCGGCTGGCGGCCCGAAGGGCCGCCGGCGCCGCGCCCCCTGGCCTAGCGCAGTTAGGTTAAATCCTCCAGGTCTCCGCTTTACTGCTTGACAGCCCGGACAAAGCGCCGTATAATAAGCAACATAAGTTGCGCAACAAAAGTTTTCTAAAAAGGAGCACCCTTTCATGCCCCCTAAATTTCTCTTTACCCGGGACGAAATTATCAACGCCGCGCTGAACGTAATCAGAAAATACGGCGGCTCGGGTCTTACCGCCCGAGCGCTGGCCGCCGAGCTGGGCTGCTCGGTCAAGCCCATTTTCGGAGCCTTCAAAAACATGGAAGAGGTTGCTTTTCAGGCGCTGCAGGCCGCAGACAGATTATACCAAAGTTATATTTCTCACGATATGACTCAGGGAAAATACCCTCCCTATAAGGCCAGCGGCATGGCCTATATCCGCTTCGCAAAGGAGGAGCGCGAGCTTTTTAAGCTGCTGTTCATGCGCGACCGGAGCCAAGAAAAAGCAGAGGAAAATAAGGCTGAAATACGCCCCCTGATAGAGCTGATACAAAAGAATCTGGGGCTGGATGAGCAGACGGCCTATCTGTTTCATTTGGAAATGTGGATTTATGTGCACGGCATAGCCGCTATGCTGGCCACCTCCTACCTTAACTGGGAAGAGGAATTTATAGACCGGGTGCTCTCAGACGCCTATGCGGGTCTAAGGCATCGCTTTACAGAGGAGGGATACTGGTGCAGGCTGTAGTAACTCAGGGGCTGACTAAAAAATATAAGAGCTATACCGCTGTGGACGGGCTGGATTTAACCATAGAGCAGGGAGAAACCTTCGCCCTGCTGGGAGTCAACGGCGCCGGCAAGACCACCGTTATTAAAATGCTTTCCTGTCTCTCCCGGCCCACGGGCGGAGACGCGCTGTTAAATGGAAAAAGCGTGCTGTCCCAGGCGGCGGAGATAAAAAAATTTATCGGCGTTTCTCCGCAGGAGACCGCCATAGCTCCCAATCTGACGGTAAAGGAAAATCTGGAGCTGCTCTGCGGCATTTACGGCTTTCCCAGGCAAAAGCGGCGGCTCAGAATAGAAGGGTTGTGCTCCGGCCTGAAGCTGGAGGAAGCGCTGGATAAAAGGGCCGGAAAGCTTTCGGGCGGCTATCAGAGGCGGCTGAGCATTGCCCTTGCTCTTATAAGCGAGCCTGAAATCCTCTTTTTGGACGAGCCGACGCTGGGCCTGGACGTGCTTGTCCGCAGCGATTTATGGGATATAATTCGCTCTCTCAGAGGCAGGAGCACTATAATCCTGACCACCCACTATCTGGAGGAGGCCGAGGCTCTCTCCGAACGCATAGGCATTATGAAGGAGGGCCGGCTCCTCGCGCTGGGAACGGCGCATTCCCTTAAAGCCCGGACGGGCGCGGCAAGCTTTGAGCAGGCGTTTATAAATATTGTAAAGGGTGAGATAAAATGAAATTGCTGGCCTTTTCCAGGCGGACTGCCAGAGAAATACTGCGCGACCCGCTTAATCTGGCCTTTGGCCTGGGCTTTCCCCTGGTTGTACTGCTGCTTCTGACTCTGATACAGGCCAATATTCCCGTAAGCTTATTTGAAATTGAAAGCCTTGCGCCCGGCATCGCTATTTTTGGGCTTTCCTTTATGACGCTTTTTTCGGCCTCCCTGCTTGCGAGAGACAGAGAAACCGCCTTTTTACAGAGGTTATATACCACGCCCATGACCCCGGCGGACTTTTTTCTGGGCTACATGCTTCCCCTTCTGCCCATAGCCCTTGGGCAGAGCGCGCTCTGCTATCTTGCAGCGGTATTGCTGGGCCTGCCTGTAACGATAAATATACTTTATGCGCTTCTATTTATATTGCCCGCGTCTTTGTTTTTTATAGCTATGGGACTGCTTTGCGGAAGCATTCTCAGCGTAAAGCAGGCAGGAGGCGTTTGCGGAGCGCTGTTTACCAACCTGACCGCCTGGCTCTCGGGCATATGGTTCGACCTTTCTCTTATAGGAGGAGCGCTTGAAGATATAGCTAATCTGCTGCCCTTTGCGCACGCCGTTGAATTGGAGCGCGCTGTATTGGGCGCTCAATACTCGCAGTTCGCCGTTCATTTGCTCTGGGTGCTGGGCTATGCGCTTTTAGCCGGAGCAGGCGCAGCAGCGCTGTTTCTAAGGCAGGCTAAAAGGCAATAAGCCTCATACGGGCAAAAATCCGGGCGCCGTTTGGCAGGCGGGGGTTCCCCCCGCCTGCCCCGGCCGGGCCGAAGCAAAGCTTCGGCCCGGCCCCCGCGGCCCCGTTGGGGACGCGGAAACGGCGCCCGGCTCCGCCCTGTTTAAAAGCCTTGCCGCTTTGCGGCAAGGCTTTTAAACAGGGCGGAGCGTAAAATTTTTCATATCATTTTATTTTCTCTTTTAAAACCCTCCCAAAGCAGGCACCCATTCTAAATCGCAGCATAGTATAAAATAAAGAAATTAAAAAAGGAGGGTCAAACAGTATGACGAACAACATAGCTCAATATCAGAACGGAGATTCCTTTTTGGTATTTCTTATCCTGCTTATGCTGCTTCTGAATAACGGGGACTGCTTTTGCGGAGACAATATATTCTTTTTTATTCTGCTGACCGTTTTAATATTCTGCGGCTGCTCCGGCCAGAACAGCTGTGGCTGTGCGGGCTGAGAATGTATACTTAACTGCTTTTTATATCCTTAACTTACTCTGCGCCCTGCCGCATTCAGCTATGCTGAATGCGGCAGGGCCGGCGGGGCATAATGAGAAAAGGGCGCGTTTGGTCAGGCGGGGGAAACCCCCGCCTGACCCGGGCCTGGCCGAGGTTTCACCTCGGCCAGGCCCGGCGGCCCCTTCGGGGCCGCAAACGCGCCCCTTTTCTCATTATGCCCCGCGCTTTTGGCGTTCCCCTTTTTTCCAAAAAGGGAACGCCAAAGCCTCAAAAATAAAGCTTTCCTTCCTTAACCCTTATTATCCGGGCAGACAGCTTCCTTAAGCTCTCGGATAATTCCGCTGTGGTAATCAGCGCTTGAACACCCTTAAGCCTGGATAAAAGCCTCTCCTGCCTGGCTATATCCAATTCGCTCAGCACATCGTCCAGCAGCAGCACCGGATATTCCCCCAATTCCTCCTTCATAAGCTCAAGCTGCGCCAATTTAAGAGCCAGCGCCGCAGTACGCTGCTGCCCCTGGGAGCCGAACCATCTTAAATCCCTGTCCCCTATTTTAAATGCAATATCATCCTTATGCGGGCCGACGCCCGTCGCCTTATTCCTTATATCCCTTTCCAAATTCTGCTTAAGCGCATTAAGCAGCTTTTCTCTGAGTTTTCCATGCTCCCCCTCCACCGACGGCTCGTACACCGCCCTAAGGGTCTCCCGCCCTCCGCTCAGTTCATAATGAAAATGCTCGCATAAAGGGCTTAATCTCTCTATAAACCGTTTTCTCTCGTCCATCACAGGCTCGGCGGCCTCCGAAAGCTTTTCATCCCATACAAACATCGTGTCCGCGCTCTCCTGCGCCGTTATCAGCTTAAGCAGATGATTGCGCTGCTCCAGAACATGGTTATAGGTATTAAGCGCGTAAAAATAGCTTTTTTTCATCTGGCATCTGTCCAAATCCATAAAGCGGCGGCGCTGGGACGGTCCCGCCTTAATAATATCTAAATCCTCAGGCGAAAACATCACGCTTTTTATCTGGCCTATCATATCCCCTATACGGCTTATAGGCAGGCCGTTAAGGAGCACCCGCTTTTTTTCGCCGCGGGACAGCACTACGTCCACGGTATGCTCGCCGTCCGCTTGCATGCTGGAGGCTTTAACCCTGGCAAAAGGCTGATTTATGCGTATCATATCTCTGTCTCGCGACGTCCTATGGCTTTTGCCCGTGCTTAAAAGAGCGGCGGCCTCCAGTAAATTGGTTTTGCCCTGCGCGTTTTCTCCTGTGAAAATATAAATTTCATTTTCAAGAGGCAGCTCTAAATATTCATAATTTCGGAAATCTCTTAGCTGAAGCTTGGAAATATACATAATCCGTCCTAACCGGCTGCCGCCGAAAAATAGTATGACGTTATTATTTTATTGTTTAGTTTGAGCTTTGTCAAATTAAGAAAGAATCTTTTTATATTTAAAGGGGCGGAGAGAAAAAAGGCTTAAAGGGGGCGGCGCCCATGCCGCAGAGAACGTGTTCTCTGCGGCATGGCTGCCGTGCGGGGGCGCGCATTCATGGCAGGCGCGAATGCGCCTGCCATGCCGGGCCGGAGGCCCGGCCGGCGGCTCCGCCGCCGGAATGCGCGCCCCCGCACGGCAGCCGCAGGGCCTTCCAGCTTCGCTGGAAGGCCCTGCGGGCGCCGCCCCCTTTTTGCCTTTTTTCTCTCCGCCCCTTTACCGTAAAATTACCTGCCGTCTTATTTTTCCGCCGCGTAATACGCCTCTATCGCCTTAGCAAGCTGGTCGGGACAAGAAGTATTTCCCTGGCACTTAATACCTCTAAGCAAAGCGCACACCTCGCGCGCGTTCTTATTTATGCATAATTTAGCCACGCCCTGGGTATTGCCCCGGCAGCCTCCTTCAAATTCTACCCTCTTTATAATATCGTTTTTATCTATCTCCAGGCTTATCCTCCTGGAACAGGTTCCCTTTGTTCTATATTCAAACATACTTTTTCCTCCGTCTGAGCAGTTCAATTAAATTAGCCTTTATATAAAAGCGGCAGAATCTTTCCCTCCGGCATTAATTTATTCCGGAGTCAATATGCCAAAAGCATTATATCTCAACTTCAGGCAATTTGCCTGCTTTCCGCATTATATTCCCTGTCAACGTATGCTATATTCTCTATTTTTCAAAAAACTCCTTTGCCTTTTTCACAGTCCCCCGCCGCGCTCCCAGGCTTAAAACCAAATTTTCCGTCCAAATCCGCATATCAATCACCCTTTGCCCCGCGCGGACATAATATGGTTATCAAGAAGCGTCATGGAGAATGCTAATCAGAGCGTAAAAAGGACGGAGCAGATACCGTCTCAATTCAGAGTGTCTGCAGCCATTCTTTAAATGCTTCTCCTTCTTCCGCATCCCAACTCATTTAAAATCCCAATTCCCGCTCTAAAGCTTTTAGCTTAAAGCGGGCCAGCCGCAAAACAGATATGCAAAGGCATATCGTATTAATTTCTTAACGGCCGCTCTGCAAGATAGAAAAATATTCCTGAAAAAACGCGTCGTACCCTGATTGTATTATCTGAGGGAGGAAATAAATGAAAAGCCTTATAATACTACATATGCAGGACGAGATAGGCTTGGCCTTAAATCAGGGGCCATTTTCCTTTTTCCGCCCCCCGGGCCTGGAAACGCCGGCGGGCCTGCGCTCAGGAGTTGTAAAAGATAATATGCTGTACGCCTTGGGCGCGTACAGCGGCATGCTTTATAGCTTTTTACTGCCCCAGCTCTCTCTTGTCTGCTGCCGTAGCTGCGTTGGGCGATATCCCTTTAAACTTCAGCTTGAGGGAGATAATTTTTATATTGCCTGCGCGGACAGCGATACTGTGCATATGCTTTCCCTAAAAGAAGGAGAGCACCGCTTTTCCTATCATACCGGCGGCTACCTGACCGCTATGGCCGTTTCTCCCAAATTCTGTATGCTCTGCACCTCTAATACGCGCCGGCTGTTTCTACTCTCATCCAGCCAGCTTTATCCAATTCGTGAAATGGCTCTTCCCCTCCAGCCTAACTGCGCTATATATGACGAGGAAAAGGATATATTTTATATATGCGGTACGGCTGAGGATGGGATACAGGGCGAATTATGCATATTCAGCGGGGAGGGCGAGCTGCTCAAGCTGTGCCAAACGGGCAGCGTTCCTGTGGATATGGCTCTATATAGGGAACAGCTGCTTATCTCCTGCTCAGGACAGGACGTCATAGCCCTGCATATGCGAGGAGACGGCCGCACCTTAGGCTGGATAAAGGGTCCGGTTATGCCCGACAGGCTGGCAATATGCCCTCAGACCGGCCGGCTTTACGTTTCCAGTCAGCTTGAGGATATAGTAGAAATTATAGATATCAATGGCCGGAAAAGCCTGTACTGCCTAAAGACGGCGCGCGAGCCCTCAGCCATTATAATATATCCATAAACCGCGCCAAACCCTCATAATTTTCTTCTGCCTGTTTAAAACGTTCTGCATACCAGCCGGGATACCTTTTTCAAGGCTGAGCAAGTCTTTATTTATAAGCTTCATATTTAAGCCGGCAGAATGCAGCGAATGCCGGCTTATTTTTTATCCAAAAAACTTTGTCCGTAAAGCCATGCGAGCTTCAATTTCCGACGAAAGGTAGATACCCTCAGTTTACAAGGAACTACACGCCTCGAAACGGGATAATTTCTTCATTTCCCTCATTTTCTGCAATATACTCAATCAGCGTACTCCCCCACGTACTTGGAATCAAAGCAGCGCGGCAGAACGCAATTTTATGTCTTCTGACCGTATTCCTTGTAAACTGAGGGTAAAGAAAGCGCAATGATATGCGTTGGCTGAAAATAATTCGGAGCTTTTTCTGCGGCGCATTGCACCCTTATTGTCCGCCCTGCTGCTTAAACAGTATGCCGTTAAAAAGCTAAGACATGCAGGCTATTATACAGCTCTTTTTTAGCTGCCGCTTCTAGAACGCGCAAAGCGGGCGGGGGTCTGTTAATAGGCCCCTGGGGGCTTGCCCC